>ERZ779624.17-NODE-17-length-93845-cov-33.528649_pt1 | contig 93845 bp, 88 predicted proteins | sample MGYA00514190_ERZ779624 | MGnify/ENA primary metagenome ERZ779624 (study PRJEB29562, sample SAMEA4376706) | mouse gut metagenome | isolation source: Cecum | study: EMG produced TPA metagenomics assembly of the A DSS colitis mouse model was used to assess the... | reverse complement strand
GTATTTCTTCCTGACTCAGTTAATGGAAATGGGTATAGAGGCAAACCAGGTTTTTACTTATACGGATATGCTGGAAACGATAGGTACATTATGTGCGGACGATTACAAATGAAAACAGCGGAGCGCATAGAGCCGGTTGAGAGTAGAGGATGGATACGTTGAAAAGCACAGACAGGAAGAAATACAATATATTATATTTTGCGGATTATGGGAAGAACTTTGGAGGAGCTGCCAATACGCTGCTGCAGCAGGCTGTGCTTATGCAGCAGGCGGGATATCACATTACTGTTTTTTTCTCAGACTATCTGGGAGAGGGACTACAGGAAGAATATGAGCAGATTTGCAGATTGCTCAAAGTGAGAGGTAAATGGGCAGCATATCAGCTTACGTCTCAGCGCGAAGATATAGATATAGTCTGCATATACAGGAATTATGAGAAATTGCGAGAGCAGGTTGTATCCTGCCACCCGGATATTTTGCACTCAGTTCAGATCAATCCGTGCGTTGAACTGATTAGCAGGGAACTGGGAATACCACATATTATGAACGTGTACCAGATGCTTCCCGATTTTTTCAGTATTACTTATTTGAATGTGTTTCCGCACTATCATTTGTGTGATTCTTGGTATTGGGCAGAAAAATGGCAATATTATCTACAAACGGATTCTGTATGCATTCGTACGGCGGTAAGCGGTAAACATCAGAGAAAAATGATGATGCCAGACCAGGTGATCAGATTTATCTGTGTGGGGGCGGTGTATAAGGAAAAGAATCAATTGTCAGTTATAAAGGCATTTCATAAAGCCTTACAGAACGGAATACAGGGTAAGCTTACTTTATGTGGGTATACGGACGGTGAATATGGGAATTGCTGTATTCGTTATGTGGAAGAAAACAACCTGAATCAGAATATTGAAATCAAGGGATTCTGTTCTGATATGAGCACAGTGTATAGACAGAATGATATTTTATTGTGTGGAAGTACAAGGGAATCCTATCCGAATGCAATATCAGAGGCACTGGCAAACGGTCTGGCTGTGATTTCGACACCGGTGGCAGGCGTGCCGGAGGTGATTGAGGATGGCAGAAATGGGTATCTGTCAAAGGGATATTCTGCAGAAGATATTTTTGAAAAGATCATGCAGGCGTGGGACGATATCGGAAGCGGAAGGATTGCCGGAATACTTGACGATGCAGAGAAGACGTTTTTAGAGAATCATTCGGGTCAGGAAGTAAAAGACCAGCTTATACGGTATTACCAGTATGTCACAGAGGATTACAGAAAAAGAAACCTGTCGAATGAGGGAGAAGGGCACATTGGTATTAATGATGTCAGAGATATATTTGCTGCCTGTCTGAAGCGTTTTTATGATAACCAGAATTACTTTACATACAAAAATATGACGGAACAGAAATTGTGGTATTTATATCACATTGACCATGCCATTCACGCAGCGGTTGAGAAAAAATGTGTATTTTATATATGGGGAACCGGCAGGTATGGGACGGCGGTGAAGGAAATGACGGAAATCTTCCTGCCAGAAATCAGTCTGGCAGGATTCATTGATACGAAAAGGACAGGCAGTTTCTGCGGTCATGACATTTATTCAGCAGATGAGGTACTGGAAAGAGAAAACAGCATAGTACTGGTTGCAGTTTTAAACGGGCAGGATGAAGTGACTGAGAAACTTGAAAAGGCAGGATATGTTTTTAACAGAGATTATTTTATTCTGGCTGCAAGAAGGTGGTAAGTCTGCACTGACAGGTATAGTGAGAAGTTTGAAGAAGAGGGATAGAGAATGGATGTAATAGATACTGCAGTGGAGCAGGGGCTGCATATTACCAGCAGAAGCGATTTAAGCAGACAGACATGGGAAGACTTTGAAAGAGAAGCGTTAGGTAACAGCGTGATTCTGGCTGGAGCTGGTGCATGTGCCGGGTGTTATTTTGAGCGGTATGGAAATAGCGTTATGCTGGATGGTGTAGTTGACAACAGCAGCCAGAAGCAGGGATTTTATGCCGATGATTTTATTCCGGAGGCATTTGGCATCGAGAGAAGCAAAATAAAAATAGACGACTTTTCCCTGTTTGATTCTTATAAGGCGGATCAGACGGTTGTGCTGATTGCAAGTACAAACTATTACGAAAAGATAGCGGAGGATTTGGAGAAAAAAGGAATCAGCAAATTTTTTGTACTGTTGATCATGGAGGCGAACAGGAGAGCCATAATGGCTGAAAAAAATGTCGGGACGGTTTCTTCCAGTATCTCAAAAGTGAAGTTTGCGAAGGAGTGTTGTGAGAAAGAACAGATTGGAAAGAAAAAAGTGTTCTTTAAGGCATATGCGGACTATGCTGATCATGGGAAATATATAACGGAGGCTCTGCTAAAAATAAGGAATGATTTGGACATTGTATGGGCAGTGAATGATTTAAGGACAGAAGTTCCTAGGGGTGTCAGAAAAATATATGAAAAAAATTGGAAAAGGCTGATTTATGAGATGGAGACTTCCAGGATCTGGGTTTTGGATCTGGCGGCTCCGGAATATATTAAAAAGCGTGCAGGACAGATTTATCTGCAAACAAAACACTGGGCAAGCATTACATTGAAGAAATTCTATTTGGACGCGGATACTTTTAAATGTGTACCAGAGAAACTGGAGCTCTGGAAAAAAGATGGTCAAATGATTGACCATATTATTACCGGCAGTGATTTTGATACGGAATCCTGCAGGCGTGGTTTTGGGTTTTATGGGGAAGTGCTGAAGTATGGATCGCCGAGATCGGATGCTCTTTTTAACGAGCAGATAAACAGGGAGAAGGTATATCAGTATTTTCATCTGGGCAGAGATAAAAAAACGGTTATTTATGCACCGACTTACCGCTTTGACAGAAGGAAAGGGAAGGGTTTTCATGAATCGAGAAATATTTCACTGGATTTTCAAATGGTAAAGCGTTCTCTGGAAAAGCGTTTCGGAGGAGAATGGTATATTTTTATGAGACTGCATCCTTCTGTGGCGACCGATTTTGAAAAAGAGGAAAAGCCAGAGTATGTGATTGATGCCAGCCTGTACGGCGACAGTCAGGAGCTGGTGTCAGCGGCAGATGTTATGATATCTGACTATTCAAGTATTATATTCGAATCCTCATTCGTGAAGAAATCGGTTTTTTTGTTTGCGACAGATTTGCGGGAATATCTGGCGAATGAATATGATTTGCTGATTCCATACAAAAGCCTGCCATTTCCTATTGCAGAATCTAACGCAGAATTGGAGCAGTGTATCAGGGAATTTGACACAGAGACTTATATGAGCCGTGTACAGGGTTTCTTGGACCATTATGGTGTGCAGGAAGACGGACATGCAAGTGAGAGGACGGCAGAATTTATTTCCGGCTGGATTTCGGCAGAATGAAAGTGTTTTGCTGCGCGCGGCAAAAAGATGTATAGGATATTCAGAGAGAGGAATCTGTATAGTATGCCAAAAATTTCAGTACTGGTTCCGGTATGTAATGTAGAAATATATTTGGAACAATGCCTGAACAGTTTAATCGCCCAGACTTTTCATGATGTGGAAATAATCTGTGTAAATGATGGTTCGGAAGACCACAGTGCCCGGATTCTGGATCACTTTGCGGCAGTGGATTCCCGTATTAGGGTCATACATAAGGGAAATACCGGCTATGGTAACAGTATGAATGTGGCGCTTGATCATGCGGATGGAGAATACATTGCTATTTTGGAAAGCGATGATTTTGCGGAGCCTGATATGTTACAGAAATTGTATGATACGGCTGTTAAATATGATGTGGATGTAGTGAAGGCTGATTATTATCATTACAGTGAAGGACAGGATGTGTACTGCAATAGACTGAGTAGTGAGTTAAAGGATCAGATTCTGTGCCCCGGGGACTGCCCGAAAATTCTGAATCTGGCAGATTCTATCTGGTCGTGCCTTTACAGACGTTCCTTTTTGCTTGCTCATAACATTCGGTTTCATGAAACACCAGGGGCATCTTATCAGGATATTTCCTTTGCCCTTCAGGTCTGGCTTTATGCGCGGCGCGTATATTTTATTGCAGATCCGGTTTTGCATTATCGCAGAGACAATCCAGGTGCTTCTATGAACAATCCGGCGAAACTTTTTTGTGTGTTTGACGAGTATGAATGGATGGAGAATCGGTTTCATGACTTCTGGGAGGGGAATCCATTGCTGGAACGTTATTTTGTAGCGTCCAAGTATCGGGATTATTTTAATCATTATTATAGAGTTGGAAGGCAGTATCAATATGCGCTGTTGCTAAGGATGGTTGAGTCTTATAAGGAAGATCGGAAGCGGGGAAGAGTGTATGCAGATGCATTTTTGCCTTTGGTATGGAAGCAGCTTCTGGAAGCGGGGGAGGATTTGAATTCTTTTTTTGCCAGGACATCTAAATACATAGCGGATGAGCGGCTGGAGCGATGCCGGATTCGGAATGCAGATGTTTATGCTAAGGCTTTTTTCCACCAGCTGCAGAGTTATCCGCAGGTGATGATATATGGAGCGGGAAAGGTTGGGCAGTCTTTTGTAAAGTTAGTACGTGCACAGGGAGGACATGTGGAGGGGTTTATTGTTACGGAATTGTCAGAACAAAACAGGATGTGTATGGGACTTCCGGTATATAAGTTAAAAGAAATTACTAATTTGGCTGGGTCCTGTGCTGTGGTTATTGCAGTGACGGAACAGATGCAGTACGAATTGTATCAGAATCTGGCAAAGCATGGATTTCAGAATATATACAGAGTAGATGGAATTATAAAACGGGGAGCATAGTGTGAAGAACTTCTAAAGCTCAGCAGCAATGGCTGCTTTGCTAAGAAGTTCTATGTTTCACTCAGGAGAATTATATTATGAAGGATAAGGAGATCATAAGACAAATACAAAAAGGGCTGCTGCGCTGGTATGACTTTGCACCGGGCAGCAGGGCTTTGTATATTGGAGATGCGGAATCACCATTGGCAGAGTACCTTCGGGAATGTGGTGTAGAATGTGTCTGTGCTGCATTGGAAGATACGCTTTCACGGGAATGGGAAGAACAGGTTATGGCTAAGGAAAGATTTCATTATCTGATTTCCATTGCTGATTTGGAGAAGACAGAATTGCCACAGAGAGCGCTTTCTGTGTGGAAAACCTATCTGCGGGCTGATGGACATATGTTTCTGGGGATGAATAACCGCCTGGGACTGCGCTATTTCTGCGGGGACAGAGACTGCTATACGGATCGCAGTTTTGACGGAATAGAAGACTATCGAAGAGCTTATAAAAATAGAGAAGATGTGTTCCGGGGACGTATGTATGATAGATATGTTCTTAAAAAAATACTGAAAGAAGCGGGATTTCGCACATGCCAGTTTTATTCGGTGCTGTCTGATTTAGAAAATCCCGTTCTGCTTTATTCAGAAGATTATCTGCCCAATGAAGATTTGGCAAACAGATTATTTCCGACATATCATTGCCCGGACACGGTGTTTCTGGACGAGGAGCCTCTGTATGGGCAGATGATCCGCAATGGCATGTTTCATCAGACGGCCAATGCCTATCTGATTGAATGCTCCATGGACGGAACACTTTCGGACGTCAGCCATGTGACTGCATCTATGGAGAGAGGGCGTTGGGATGCGCTGCTCACAGTAATACGGCGGACAGATGTTGTGGAAAAACGTGCGGCATATCCTGAGGGAACGGAAAAACTGAAAATGCTGGTTGCACATGGGCAGGATTTGCAAGGGCATGGACTGCGTGTGGTTGAGGGCATGGTGCGGGACGGTGTATACCAGATGCCATATATACATGCAGAGACGGGGCAGATGTATTTGACACGTCTGTTGTTTGAGGATAAAGATAAGTTTTTGGCGGCAATGGATCATTTTCGGGATTTGATTTTACAGTCATCAGAGACAGTTTACAAGGAGGATGATGGCAACAGGATTCTGCGCCGGGCATATCTGGATTTGGTGCCGCTTAACAGTTTTTTTACAGAAGGGGAATTTATATTTTACGACCAGGAATTCTGTGAGGAAAATTATTCGGCCAATGTACTGCTGTTTCGCATGGTTTCGAGCTTTTATGCAGGGCATATGGAATTTGAGCGTATTTTGCCTGAAAAGGAATTGCTTGACAGATATGGACTGCTCACAAATCTGGAACGGTGGCAGCGCCTGGAAAGCAGTTTCCTGGGCGAGCTGCTGCATAAAAAGGAACTGCATATGTATCATGAAAACTGCAGACGCAATGCGGAAATTACCTTTGCAAACAGAATACGGATAAATTATTCGGAGGCGGAATACCGTATGCTGTTTACAGATATTTTTCAGGGCATAAACGGAAGAAAACTGGTCCTGTTCGGATCCGGCACGTATGCGAAACGATTTTTGGGGTTGTACGGACGAGATTATCCCAATTGTGCGATTGTAGATAATAACAGAGAAAAATGGGGACAGAAACTGGATACGGTGACGATACAGTCGCCAGACTTCTTATATCAGATGTCGGTGGATGATTATAAAGTATTGATATGTGTAAAAAATTATCTTTCTGTAATCAGGCAGATGCAGGACATGGGGGTGAAACATTATGCGGTTTTTGACCCTTCCCGATCCTATCCAAGAGAGACCTGTCTGATTATGGGAAAAGAAGAAGGAGAGAATAAGGTTTCCAAAAGGTATCAGACCGGATATGTGGCAGGTGTGTTTGATATGTTCCATGTAGGGCATTTAAATTTACTCCGCAGGGCGAAAGAGCAGTGCGCCTATTTGATTGTGGGAGTAGTGACGGACGAAGGCGCATACCGGAAAAAGAAAAAATATCCAGTGATTCCCTGCGAGGACAGGATGGAAGTGATACGCTCCTGCCGGTATGTAGATCGGGTGGAAGAGCTTCCGGTCGGGTTCGACAGTGTACGTGACGCATATAAGCTGTTTCATTTCGACTGCCAGTTTACAGGGACGGACTATGCCGACAGTCCCAACTGGTTGGCCGATAAGGCGTATTTGGAAAAACAGGGGGCAGATCTGGTGTTTTTTCCATATACGGAGAAGATAAGTTCTTCGATGCTTAGGGAGGAATTAAATGGATAGAGAACCTCTTATATCGATGATTGTTCCAGTATACAATGTAATGTCTTATCTGGAAGATTGTTTCAGTAGTATTATCAGTCAGACATATTCAAATTTGGAAATTATTATTGTGGATGATGGTTCTACGGACGGTTCATCGGATATTTGCGACCGGTATGCGGGAATGGATGGAAGGATCAGAGTGATTCACCAGGAAAATCAGGGAGCTGCCAGAGCCAGGAAAAAGGCAGTCATGTGCGCGACGGGGATCTACACAGGTTTTGTGGATGCGGATGATAAGATCAGTCCGGATATGGTTGCCTATATGGCCGCACATATCGGGAATTGTGATCTGGTTACGGTTGGATGTTATTGTGAGGAAGTGCCAGGCAGATATATTGAACAGACGGACACAATCGGAGAGGGGATTTATGCGTCAGAGGGGGAGATGGACTTCTTTCATGCCAATATGCTTGCCTACCGGGGCAGATTTGAATATGGCATCCTGCCTTATCTGGTGAACAAATTATTTAAGACGGCAATGCTGCAGAATCTGATTGATGGAATTCATTCAACACTCTCTTACGCAGAAGACGCAGAAGTAGTATATCAGTATCTGCTGCAATGTAAGGCGGTATGCGTGACACATCAGTGTCTTTATTACTACAGATACAGGGCAGATTCCGCTTTGCATAAGGTTGATAAACATTATATGTGTCATTTGAATGAGGTTTATCTGGCGCTTGAGAAAGCGTTTGCACAGCATACACAAAGGGAGGCACTGATACGTCAGTTACAAGTGTTTGTTACGCAGCGTGTTTATGCGATTACTGATCGTATGGGGTTTCCGGATGCTACAGGGACGCTGACTTACGGGTTCCCCTATTCTGATATGAAAAAGAATAAGAGGATTGTCCTGTATGGTGCCGGGAAAGTCGGAATGTCTTACTATAGACAGATTTTTTTACAAAAGCAGATGAATCTTGTCTTGTGGGTGGATAAGAATTGGAAAGAATATGAAGAGAGATATATGCCGGTTTCCAATCCGAAAAAAATTAGGGAATACGAGTATGATTATTTGATTATTGCTGTGAAAACAAGAAAGCTTGCCGATGAGATAAGTTTGGAATTGACAAATCAGGGAATAGATACGGATAAAATTCTATGGAGGGCACCGGCTGTGTGGTGAATATCGTTTTTAATGCCTCGACCGAAAGCCAAAAGGATAATTTTAAATAACAACCAAAGGAAGGAAAAACATTGAATATCAGTTGTGCACCGCGTGGAAGCGTGGCAATTAAACATCCAAAACAGGGAATTTCAGATATTGCGGGAGCCGGATTCTCCTATATTATGCTTGACATATCGTTAGCATGTTCAACGGAAAAATTAGAGAAATCCGGGGAATCATATCAGGAGAAAGCAGGGGGCGAAAAATCTGCTGACTGCCAGGGAAAAATTTATGAAGATGTGAAACCATTGCTGGAACAGTGCAGAGTACAGCATTTGAAGTGTAATACGGCGAGATCGCCTTATTTGAAAAGAGGGTCGAAGAGGGAAAATCCGGGAGACCTGATTCGCCAGCTTGCTATGGAAAGCATTAGTATATGCGGGGATGCAAAATGCGCTTATCTAATTGTACAGCCGCTGCTGGCAGGAGAAGCAGAGCGGGATGTCTGGGAGTCAAACAGAGAGTATTATCTTAGCATGGCAAATCAGGCTAAACGGGAGAATGTGCAGATTCTCCTAGTAAATCAGTGCAGGGATATTCACGGACATCTGGTGCGGGGGCTTTGTTCCGATGGGAATCAGGCAGCAGAATGGATTGATGGACTTAATGCGCTGGCTGGTGAAGAACGGTTCGGTTTTTGCATGGATGTGGGGGCATGTAACTTGTCCGGCCAGAATATGTATGAGTTTGCGACAACGCTGGGAAGCAGGATAAAAGCAGTGATCCTGAGTGATTGTTATGGAGGCTGTGACGGGGCGCTGCTTCCTTTTACCAGTGTCAGTGACGGGCAATTCCAGACAGACTGGCTGAATTTGATCAGGGGACTGCGAGAAATAGAATTTGACGGAGAAATGATTTTGGATTTTCGGGATACAGCAGCTGCCTTTTCACCGATTTTGCGACCAGGGCTTTTGAAAATGGCAAAGTCGGTAGCGGAATATTTCGAGTGGCAGATTGGGATTGAGAAGCAGCTTAAGAAATATTCGTCCAGGGTACTTTTTGGTGCAGGCAATATGTGCAGAAATTATATGAAGTGTTATGGTGAAAAATATCCGCCGATGTTTACATGTGATAATAACAGAAAAATCTGGGAGACAACATTTTGTGGACTTACAGTCAGACCGCCAGAAGCGCTTAAAGAGTTGTCGGAAGACTGTGTGGTTATTATCTGTAATATTTATTACAGGGAGATTGAAGAACAGCTTCGACAGATCGGAATCAGAAATCCAATAGAATACTTTAATGATGAGTATATGCCGGCGTATCATTTTGACAGATTGGAGGTGGAAAATTAGTATGTTGCAGATCGGAGTACAAACAAAAAATGTGGTAAATGATGAGCATCCGGAAGAGGGGTTTGCTATGCTGAGGCGCGCAGGATTTTCCAACGCAGATTTTAGTCTGAATGGATACCTCCTGAACGCAGATATTTATCGTGCGTCACTCAACCGCTTTTTTGACGCATCAGTATCAGAATTGGAGCACTTTTTTTTACCTCACAAGAAAGGAGCAGGAGCTGCGGGAATTGTTATCAGTCAGATGCATATGCCATATCCTGTCTATGTGCCTGCGGGGGAGAAGCTGGTAAATGATTACTTATGGAAGGAGGTTGCACCTAAAAGTATGGCAGTCTGTGCTTTTTTCGAATGTCCTTATATTGTGATACATGGTTTTAAACTGGCAAAATTTATTGGTTCTGAAGAGGAAGAATGGAAACGTACGGAGCAGTTTATTGATTCGATTGCTCCGCTGGCAGTGGAAATGGGGATTACCATATGTATTGAAAACCTGTACGAAAACATAGGGGGACATTTAGTGGAAGGTCCGGGATGTGATGCAAAGAAAGCGATTGAACGTATTGACAGGATCAATGACAGGTATCACGCACAGGTTCTGGGGTTTTGCTTCGATACGGGCCATGCCAATCTGACAGGAATAGATTATGAAAGATTTATTACGGAATTAAATTATCGTCTAAAGGTACTGCATATACACGACAATGACGGAATTGGGGATTTACATCAGATACCATTTACTTTTGCAAAAACGAGAGAAAACAAATCTTCTACCGATTGGCAGGGATTTATCCGGGGACTTAGAAATATTGGATTTCAGGGGGTGCTCAGTTTTGAAACAGCGCCAGTGCTCACGGCATTTCCTGATGTGATGAAGCAGGATGTGCTTGCTTTTCTTGCGGGAATTGGAAAATTTTTTGCAGGGGAGATAGAGAATGATATGGGAAATAGCAATTTTTTCGGGTGATGTGTTTCTGCCAGTAATTTGGAGTGGATTATAGAAAAAGCCGGACAGGAGGAGAAAAATATGCACAGGTCATCATATTTAAGAATGGAATGGCTGGTAAATAATTATGTTCCCTTTTTTATGAAGGGAAAAGAAACCATAAAAATTTTGGATATAGGCAGTTTTGATGCAAATGGGACATATCGGGCAGTTTTTGATGATCCCATATATCAGTATACAGGCATGGACATGGTGGCGGGACCGAATGTTGATATTGTACCAAGGAATATCTATCAGTGGGATGAGATTGCTGATGAAGCGTTTGATTTGGTTATATCAGGGCAGGTTTTTGAACATATCGAATATCCGTGGGTTACGATTCGGGAGGTAGCAAGAGTATTGAAACCTTCCGGATTTTGTATTCTGATAGCGCCAAGCGCAGGATGGGAGCATAAGGCGCCAAAAGATTGTTACCGTTATTATGCGGACGGTCTTACGGCGCTTGCTAAATGGGCTGATTTGAAGGTGCAGCATGTTTCTGTGAGTGGAGCGCCGGAAACAGACCATCCAGATGATTGGAAGAATGACTGGAATGACACATGCCTGGTTGCGCAGAAAGCGCCTTACGATGTAAATTGTGAATTGGAACCTTTTGACAGGGAAAGCCGGGTTCCTGTATATGGATATTATGATATATACTGGCTTTGGAAAATGGCAGTCAGACGGGCATGTACCTGTTTTGAATGTGAGAAACCGCTTGTCCTGTTTGGCGCCGGGGCAATTGGAAGTACCGTTCTGAATATTCTTGGAAAAGATATGGTGAAGTTTTTTGTTGATAATTCCCAGGATAAAGTGGGAAAGCAATATCAGGGTGTTAAAGTGATATCTTCTGATGAATATTTAACCGTCAACAATCAATATAATTGCTTGATAACAGCTTCCTATAAAGCATCTGTGCAGATAAGAGCAGAGCTGGAAAAGGCGGGAGCCACATGCCAGATACTTTATGAAGACTTGCAGACAGGACAGACGGGGAGGTGTGAATATGCAACATTTTAAGCAGATGATAGAAGAAATCAGAAGGCAGACTGATATGGAAAAATTTAGGAAAATTGTGGAAGAACAGGGGGAAAAGCTGGTACTGTTCGGTGCGGGGGACTGTGGACATGCTGTATACCGCAATCTGCATGATGCCGGGATTTCTGTATGCTGTTTTTGCGATAACCGGCAGGGAGGGCATAAAGATGAAGAAACAGGGATTGATATTGTAAAGCCGGAATGGATGAAGGATAAGATAACGAAACTGGTGGTTCTGATCTGTGCGATGGAAGAGGAGGTGCACTGCGCTATTTATGAGCAGGTGACATCATTTGGATTTGACGAGTCGCGGATACTTCTCATGAAAGATTATTATGACAGGCTTCCAGTCAGCTATCTGGAAGAGAATCTGCAGAAATATGAAAATGCCTACCAGCTCCTGGAGGACAGTTTTTCCAGACGGGTTTTTCTGGCAAGGATGAAAAAAGTATATTTGATGGGCGATATATCTGAAGTTGTCAGCCCGCCTGCAGAAGAGTATTTTGATGAGAAGGTTATACTGACAGATCAGGAAGTTTTTATTGACTGTGGAGGTTTTGACGGAGATACTTCAGTAGAATTTATTGAGAGATGTGGAGGAAAGTACGATAATATTATTATTTTTGAGCCGGAGCTGTGCAAAAAGGAAGCTATAGAAAAGAATATGTCCGGGTATCATTATCAGTTGTATCAGGCCGGTGTATGGAGCGAAAACACCAGACTTTATTTTGATGCACTGGAAACAGTCGGCTCTCATGTATCGGAGAAAGAGAGCGATTATGTAATAGAAGTAAAGTCGCTTGACGAAACGGTTTATGATAAAAAGCCGACGTTTATCAAAATGGATATTGAGGGTTCTGAGCAGGAAGCGTTGAAGGGGTGCAGGAGGATTATCAGTGATTTCTGCCCGAAGCTGGCGATATGCGTTTATCATAAGCCGGACGATCTGTATGAAATCCCGGCCCTGATTAAAGGAATGAATTCGGATTACCGTCTGTATTTGCGACAGTATGCTAGTACAAGGCATGAGACAGTTCTATATGCCATATAGCTGGTAACACATTCGGATATGTGTGGAGTGGCATTGTATGGCATGGGAGAATTGTGAATAAAAGTATTCTGTGTGGACAAGAGAAGGGATAGTGGAAGCGGCTAAAATGATACTGAAAAGCGGCAGTCTTTTCCGTTATGGTATCCAAGACAATCATGCATTCAATTTTTCTCTTAGGAAACGAATATTCACAACATATTCCACATATGCTATTGTCGAAACATAATAATATGTCTGGTGCAGGTGTCTGCTTTTCATTATTTTATAGTGCCATTGGGAGGTGATCTTTGTGGAAAGAATTATAGATGTTCTTAAATATATATGATGAATATAAGGCGCAGTCAGGCGAAGCGATTGACGAAATGAAACTCCACAAAGTGAATATATTGCTAAAAACGTGATTCTTCAGTACGGAGTCCTGGCTTCGTGGAAATTGAGCAATATTTCTCATAATGAAATTTCCTGGGAAATTCACGGGAGGGTCTTGTAGAGGGAGAAAACAGCGATAGACCATTGAGCATTGATGATATAAGGAAAGACGCAGAAAAAGTCCGACCTTATGATTCAATATACGGTATGTACTATGATGAATTTGAGGATGTGGAGGCAGTTCAATGATAGGGAAAGCGCATTGGGCTACCTTTAAGTGATAGAAGTAATGGCTTTGGTGGAAGAATTTCAGAAAAATTTGATCAATAAGGCTTTATGAGATAATGTTGATGAAAACAAAAGCAGGATCAATCTGCAAAACAAACGGATTGGTCTTTTTTGTTTTGGAATATTTGCGTGTCAAGAAAAAATACTTGACACACAGCCCCTCCTATTGTAAAATGCAAAAGTCGGCGGTCGTCTGCCTTATATTTCATCGGTGCGCCGCCCTGGCAGAGCCGGGACAGAAACGGCGCAGAAGTGGTGAAAACATGGAAAAGATCGTAGAACAGGGTTTATTATATGATTTCTATGGGGAACTGCTGACTGGACACCAGCAGGAGATTTACGAGAGCGTTGTGTATGAGAACCTTTCGCTGGGAGAGATCGCGGAGGCACAGGGGATCAGCAGGCAGGCGGTGCACGATATTGTGAAACGCTGTGACAGGGCGCTCCTCGGATACGAGGAGAAGCTGAAGCTGGTGGAAAAATTTGCGCACATCAAGGAAAAGATCGCGCAGATCAACCGCCTTTCCGAGCAGTATGAGAGAGGGGAGCTGGCGGAACCGGCATCTTACGGTTCACAGGTCAGGGAACTGTCGGCAAAGATTATGCAGGAATTATAGTTTTGGGGCGGCAGGTTCGTATTCGTAAAAAGACTTTTAGGAACAGGTGTGCCGCCATGTTTGGCAGAAAGGCGTAAGATCAGATGGCGTTTGAGAGTCTGACAGATAAACTGCAGAATGTATTTAAGAATCTGAGAAGCAAGGGGCGTCTCACGGAGGAGGATGTCAAGACCGCGTTAAAAGAGGTCAAGATGGCGCTTCTGGAGGCGGATGTTAACTTCAAGGTGGTCAAACAGTTTGTGAAGTCTGTGGAAGCGCGGGCTGTCGGCGCGGATGTGCTGAACGGTTTAAATCCGGGGCAGATGGTCATCAAGATCGTAAATGAGGAAATGGTGTCCCTGATGGGCTCCGAGACGACGGAGATCACCATGCAGCCGGGAAAGTCCATCACGGTCATTATGATGTGCGGTCTGCAGGGCGCAGGTAAAACCACAACTACGGCGAAGATTGCGGGAAAACTGAAGCTGAAAGGCAAGAAGCCGCTTCTTGTGGCATGTGACGTGTACCGTCCCGCTGCGATTAAGCAGTTACAGGTAAACGGCGAAAAGCAGCAGGTGGACGTTTTCTCCATGGGGGAAAACCACAAGCCGGTCAATATCGCGAAGGCGGCGGTTGAGCACGCGCAGAAGAACGGTCACAACGTGGTGATTCTGGATACGGCGGGGCGTCTGCATATAGACGAAGAGATGATGGCGGAGCTGATTGAGATCAAGGAAAATGTGGACGTGCACCAGACGCTTCTGGTGGTGGACGCCATGACCGGTCAGGACGCTGTCAATGTGGCGAAGGACTTTGATGAAAAGGTCGGCGTGGACGGAGTGATCCTGTCCAAGATGGACGGCGATTCCAGAGGCGGTGCGGCGCTTTCCATCAAGGCTGTCACGGGAAAGCCGATTCTCTTTATCGGTATGGGGGAGAAGCTTTCCGATCTGGAACAGTTTTACCCGGACCGTATGGCGAATCGGATTCTGGGCATGGGCGATGTGCTCACGCTGATCGAGAAGGTGCAGCAGAATCTCGACATAGACGAGGACAAGGAAAAAGAGATGGCTGCCCGCATGAAAAAGGGCAAATTCGATTTCGAGGACTATCTGGAGAGCATGAAACAGATGCGCAACATGGGCGGGCTATCCGGAATTCTGAGCATGATGCCCGGCATGGGCAAGCAGATGGCGGACATCGAGTCTGCGGTGGATGAAAAACAGCTTGCACGTATGGAGGCGATTGTCCTCAGCATGACGCCGCAGGAGCGGCAGAATCCCAAGCTCCTTAATCCCAGCAGAAAAGGCCGCATTGCCAAGGGGGCAGGGGTTGATGTTGCGGTGGTCAACCGTTTTATCAAGCAGTTTGAGCAGTCGCAGAAGATGATGAAACAGATTCCCGGCATGATGGGCGGCAGGAAAGGCCGCGGCATGTTCGGCGGCTTAGGCGGTATGAAATTCCCATTTTAGGGTTTCAAAATAAAAATATCATTATTATTTACAGGAGGCAAAAGAAATGGCAGTTAAGATCAGATTGAGAAGAATGGGACAGAAGAAGCATCCTTTCTACAGAATCGTTGTGGCGGATTCCAGATCCCCCAGAGACGGCAGATGTATCGCGGAGATCGGCACTTACGATCCCAACACGGATCCCAGCACCTACAAGGTGAATGAGGAAGAGGCGAAGAAGTGGCTCGAAAACGGCGCGCAGCCCACAGAGATCGTGAGCAGAATCTTCAAGACGGTAGGTGTGACAAAGTAGGAGCGTTTCAGGTCGCTTTTGGAGGTGGGCTATGAAGGAATTGGTTGAAGTGATCGCAAAAGCTCTTGTGGAAAACCCGGACGAAGTGGTGGTGACACAGAAGGAGGAAGGTAAGAATATTACCGTGGAACTCCATGTGGCGCCCTCCGATATGGGAAAGGTTATTGGCAAACAGGGACGCATTGCAAAGGCGATCCGCTCTGTTGTCAAGGCAGCGTCATCTAAGGACAATAAGAGAGTGGATGTAGAGATCATCTGACAAAAGGACCCCACGGATTTCACTGTGGGGTCTTCTGCGCATATCATGCGAAAGAGTCTCAGCCCTGCTTATATGGGCAGGACGATGAGGCTGGAAAAACAGACAGGGAGCAGAGGATTTGGGAACAGAGAGAAACGACGAGCTGCAGGTGGGCGTGATTACGCAGACCCACGGCATCCGGGGCGAGGTAAAGGTATTTCCCACCACGGACGACGCGAACCGCTTTAAGAAGCTGAAAGAGGTCATTCTGGACACGGGGAGGGAACGTCTTACCCTGGAGATTGAGGGCGTCAAGTTCTTTAAGCAGTTTGTGATTTTGAAATTCAGGGGATATGATTCCATCAACGACGTGGAGAAATATAAGCAGGGAAAACTTCTTGTGACCCGCGACAAGGCGGTCAGATTGAAGAAAGACGAATATTTTGTGGCTGATATGATTGGTATGCGTGTCGTGACAGATACGAGGGAAGAATTTGGCACTTTGAAGGAAGTGCTTGCGACAGGCGCGAACGATGTGTATGTGGTGAGCCGGGAGGACGGCAGGGAGGTTCTGCTTCCCGCGATTAAGGAGTGCGTTAAAAATATCGATATAGACGCACAGGTGATGGAAATTCACGTCATGGACGGATTGCTGTAAAAAACTGCCGCACTTTCCTGTAAAATAAATAACAGCTGTTGCGCGCTGAGCTTTCAAATGAACCGCACGCAATGGCGCGGAGGGAATGTCATGGTAAATTTCCATATACTGACCCTGTTTCCCGACATGGTCATGCAGGGGCTGCATACAAGCATTCTCGGCAGGGCGGCGGACAGGGGCGATATATCTATAGAGGCGGTCAATATCCGGGATTTTACGACGGATAAGCACGGAAAGGTGGACGATTACACTTACGGGGGCGGCGCGGGGATGCTGATGCAGGCGCAGCCGGTTTATGACGCGTATCAGTCCGTGATTGACCGAATTGGCGGGGAGAAGCCGCGGCGCGTCATCTACGTCACCCCGCAGGGAAAACCGTTTCATCAGAAGATGGCAAAGGAACTGTCCGCGGAGGAGGAACTGATTTTTTTGTGCGGGCACTATGAGGGAATCGACGAGCGGGTGCTGGAGGAGATTGTCACGGATGAAATTTCCTTGGGGGATTATGTGCTCACGGGGGGAGAGCTGGCGGCTATGGTGATGGTGGACGCCATTGCCAGACTTGTGCCTGGCGTCCTGCACAACGGGGAGTCCGCGGAGACGGAGTCCTTCGGGGACGGGCTGTTAGAGTATCCACAGTATTCCCGCCCGGAAATCTGGCATGGGAAGCGGGTGCCGGAGATTCTTCTTTCAGGCGACCACGCGAAGGTGGATGCGTGGAGGCTGGAGCAGGCGCTTCTCCGTACAAAGGAGAGAAGACCGGATCTCTATGAGAAGTATATGGAGAAATAGCTTGCATTTGCGCCTGTTGTATGGTAAATTATAAATGTTGTGAAGAAGGATGGTCCTCTGTTACAGACGTATTAAGAACATCCGGAGCATATCAGGAGGAGAATTATGAACGACATCATCAGAGAAATTGAAGCGGAACAGTTAAAGGAGAACCTGGGCGACTTCCATGTAGGCGATACCGTTAAGGTGTACGGCAAGATCAAGGAGGGTAACCGCGAGAGAATCCAGGTGTTTGAGGGAACCGTCTTAAAGATTCAGGGCGGCGGCAACAGAACGACGTTCACGGTGCGTAAGGTATCAAACGGCGTAGGCGTTGAGAAGACATGGCCGATGCATTCCCCGAATGTGGAGAAGGTTGAGGTTGTCAGAAGAGGTAAGGTGAGACGTGCTAAACTGAATTACCTGAGAGATCGTGTCGGTAAGAAAGCTAAAGTGAAAGAACTGGTTAAATAAGCGAAAGTGATGATGGAGCAGATACCTCAGAGTAGTTCGGGGTATCTGCTTTTGCGCGATAAGCAGAGTCAGAAGATGAATCATTGAATGGTGGAATATATATGGCGAGAAGAAAGGGTTTAACCTTTTATCAGAAAAAGAAGAGGCTTGATCCGAGACTCCTGAAAGACGTGGTGGAGCTGCTTGTGGGCGGTGCGGTCGCCATCTTTCTGGCTTTTGTTCTCGTCTTTTCCATAGGAATGCGCACCAGCGTGATCGGCGATTCCATGGAGCCGGCGCTGCACAACGGACAGGAAATTTTAATGAATCGGATTCTTTACCGCATTTCTACGCCGAAACGCGGTGATGTGGTCGTTTTTTTACCAAATAACAATAAAAATTCCCATTATTATGTGAAACGCGTTGTGGGTCTGCCGGGCGAGACGGTGCAGATTAAAGAGGGAAGTGTGTACATAGACGGGGCGCTTCTTTCGGAGAGCGAACAGTTTGATAAGATCATAGATCCGGGCATTGCGCGCAATGAGGTGCTTCTTGCGGGCGATGAGTTTTTTGTGCTGGGGGATAACCGAAACAGCAGTGAGGACAGCCGCTCGGGTAACATTGGCGCAGTCAGGAAGGACACGATAATCGGCAAGGCATGGTTTCATATGGCAGCCGGGGACGAGTCCATGGGGCTGATCGAGTAGAAAGGGTTTATAAAATGAATTATCAGTGGTATCCGGGGCACATGACGAAGGCAAAGCGCATGATGCAGGAGAATATCAGCCTTATAGATCTGGTGATTGAACTGGTAGATGCGCGGATTCCGCTTTCCAGCAGAAATCCGGATATAGACGAACTGGGGAAAAATAAATCCCGGCTGATTCTGCTAAATAAGTCGGATTTGGCTGATCCGGCGGAGAATAAACGATGGACGGCATATTTCAGGGAGCGTGGTTTCCATGTCCTGGAGGTCAATGCGAAGACCGGGCAGGGGCTTAAGGCGATCCAGCCCATGGTGAAGGAGGCGTGCCGGGAAAAAATCGAGCGGGACAGGAAGCGGGGCATCAGAAACCGCCCTGTCAGAGCGATCGTAGTTGGTATTCCCAATGTGGGGAAATCCACGTTTATCAATTCTTTTGCCGGAAAGGCGTGTGCGAAGACGGGTAACAAACCGGGCGTGACCAAGGGAAAACAGTGGATCAGGCTCAACAAGGAACTGGAACTTTTAGATACGCCGGGCATACTCTGGCCGAAGTTCGAGAGCGAAGAAGTCGGAAAGCGGCTTGCAATGATCGGTTCCATGAATGACGAGATTCTGCAGATGACGGAGCTGGCACAGGAGCTGCTCGCTTATCTTCTGGCGCATTACAGAGAAACGCTGCTTGACCGTTATCAGATTGAGGAGACGGGGGAGCCGCTTACACCGGTACAGGCGCTTTCGCTTATCTGCGAGATGCGCAGGTGCTACAAAAAAGGGCAGGAGCCTGACTATGAGAAAGCGGCGGCTCTTTTGGTTGATGATTTCAGGAACGGCAGGATTGGAAGAATGACATTGGAAACATGTGAGAAAATGCAGGAGGTGGAGCAAAAGTGAAAAAAGTACTGCGTGAGATTTTAAATACCAGCCTGTATCTGCTGGGCGTTCTTTGTCTGGTCTATCTGGTGATTCATTTTGTGGGGCAGAGGACACAGGTGCAGGGACACTCCATGGAGCCGACGCTCAGCACGGAAGATAACCTGATTGTGGATAAACTGAGTTACCGTTTCCATGACCCGGAACGATTTGATATCATTGTTTTTCCTTTTTTGGAGGAGGAGGAAACTTTTTATATCAAGCGGATTATCGGGCTTCCCGGAGAGACGGTGCAGATCGACGAGGAGGGAAACATCTATGTGGACGGAGAGGTGCTTGAAGAATATTACGGCAAGGAAGTGATCGCCAATCCCGGCAGGGCGTATGAGCCTGTGGAGCTGGGAGAGGAAGAATACTTTGTCCTGGGGGATAACAGAAACAACAGTCTTGACGGCAGAGATCCTTCTGTGGGCAATATTAAGCGGGAGAATATTATCGGCAGGGCGTGGCTGCGGATCTGGCCGCTTGATAAATTTGGGTTTATCAAACACCAATGACAGGGACGCTTTGCGGGAGCAGGAAAAAGATGGCGGAAAAAATAAGTATCATCAGAGAAAAATTACAGGCGGCGGCTGTCACAGAGCTGCCTGTTTTGCTTTCGGCTTATGAGCCGGATGAGAGAGCGGGAGTACAGGCGGAAATTGCCAGGGCGAAAAAACGGCTTCTCGCCTATGAAAAAGAGATAGAAAGAACGGAGGCGCTAAAGCGCTATGAGAGAGAATATGCCGCATATGCCCATATTTGCGGCATTGACGAGGTGGGCAGAGGACCCCTTGCCGGACCTGTGGTGGCGGGAGCGGTTATTTTGCCGAAAGATTGTGATATTTTATATATCAATGATTCCAAGAAACTCTCCGAAAAAAAGAGAGAAGAGTTATATGATGTCATTATGGAAAAAGCGGTGGCAGTTGGCTTGGGGTACAGCACGCCGGAGCGGATCGACGAGATCAACATCCTGCAGGCGACCTACGAAGCGATGCGTGAGGCAGTCGGGAAACTATCAGTAACGCCTGATATTTTATTGAACGATGCGGTAACGATACCGCAGGTTTCCATACGTCAGGTTCCTATCATCAAAGGGGACGCAAAGAGCATCTCCATCGGCGCGGCAAGCATTGTTGCGAAGGTGACGAGGGACCGGCTGATGGTGCAGTACGACGAGGTCTATCCGATGTACGGGTTTGCCTCAAATAAGGGGTATGGGGCACAGTCGCATATTGATGCGCTTAAGACATACGGACCATGTCCCATTCACAGAAAATCGTTTATCAAAAATTTTTGCGAGGTGCAGGATTGAATCTGGGAAGCATTTTTAAAAAAGAAAATCAAAGTGTGAAGGCTAGCGAGACGACAAGGGCATTGGATTCCATGGGAAAAGGGGAGCGGATCAGGCATCTGCAGAACGAGGTGCGTGCCCTGAAGCCGGGGCAGACGCTGCAGGGAATGGTGGTGAGCAGGGACGGCAATTCCGTGCAGATTGAGCTGGCACAGGATTTCGCCATTAATGCCAAAATTGACAAGAGTGTGAGTCTTGCGCTGGGGCAGATGATGAGTTTTGAGGTCAAAGCCAACAGCAGTTCCTTTATGTCCCTGGCGCCGCTCTATACCAACACGGCAAATACCGCGACTATTCTGCGTGCCCTGTCTGCGGCGGGGATGCCGGAAACAGCCGCCAATATAGAGATGGTGGCAAAGATGATGGAGGAGGGGATGCCCATAGATAAGGAGTCAATCCTGAATATGAGCAGACTGCTTCTGGATTTCCCCGGAAAAGATCCCACATCCATCATACAGATGACGAGACTGGGGCTGCCCGTGACGGAGGCGAATATCGAACAGTTTGAACAGTACAGGAACGCGAACCACCAGATTCTTTCCAGTGCCCAAACCATTGCGGACCAGCTGCCGCAGGCGTTTGCGGAGCTGGTAAACAGCGGGCAGGGCGAGCGCGCCATCGCTTTTTACCAGGCGGTTATTGAAATCTTTACGGAGGATGGCACGGGGGCGGACGGAACGGTTACCGTACAGCCGCAGGAGGGGGCGGAGACGTCCCAGACCGGAGATGCGGTTCAGACGGCTCCCGGCGGCGGGGAAAATGTGGAGACATCCCAGACAGCGGAGAATGCGGGTGGTCAGACACAGAACACAGCGTCTGCGGAAACGGCTGGACAGTCTGTGAACGCGGAAAATACGGCGCCGAAGGAGCAGCCTGCCGGCGTGCCGGTGGAGGAACTGCCGCAGCCAGGAACGGAGAACGCTGACAGGTCTCAGGTACTTAGTCAGGGTCAGTGGGAGCGGCTGGGGAATGCCCTGCGGGAGCTTGGCATGAATGAGGAGAAGGCGGCGCAGGTGAAGAACGGTACGCTCACGCCAAAAGACGTGCTGCAGTTTGTGAGGCAGCTTCTGTCGAAGGCGCCGGAGCAGGCGCTTCAGAAACTCCTTGGCGGGAAAGAATTTCAGGCATTATTAAAAGATCAGATCGGTCGTCAGTGGACGATAGAGCCGCAGAATGTGGCGGATAAGAAACAGGTGGAACAGCTTTACGAGCGGATCAGGGAGCAGACGGCAAGGCTGTCGCAGGCGCTTGAGGCAGCGGGAAAGGGAGATGTGCCTGTGGCGAGAAGCGTGCAGAACCTGCAGAGCAATGTTGATTTTATGAACCAGATGAACCATCTCTACACTTATGTGCAGCTGCCATTAAAGATGCTGGGGAACAATGCGCACGGTGATCTCTATGTGTATACCAACAAAAAGAATCTGGCGGCACGGGACGGGCAGGTGAGCGCCCTTCTGCATCTGGACATGGAGCACCTGGGACCGCTGGACGTCTATGTGACGATGAAAGACAAACAGGTGGCGACGAACTTTACGGTGGCGGACGAGAGCGTCCTGGATTTGATTGTGAAAAACATTGAGACGCTCAATAAAAGGCTGGAGGGCAGAGGGTATTCCCTGAAAGCGCAGATGCATGTGAAAGAGGATGTTGGGGAAGAGGAGGATTCTTCCATTATGCAGACGCTGCTGAGCCAGCAGAAAAATATTTCAGTGCTCAGCAGGACATCATTCGACATGAGAGCCTAACCAATGTGAGAAGAGCAAGGGGATAAATAATGGAGAAAAAGGAAAAAGTCAAACAGGCGATCGCGCTGGAATATGATCCGAATGACGAGGCGCCGCGCGTCATCGCCTCCGGCAGGGGGGCCTTGGCGGAACGGATTATAGAGAAGGCGAAGGAGGCGGATGTGCCGATCCACCGGGACGATAAGCTGGCGGATACGCTTTCCCGGCTGGAGATCGGGGATATGATCCCGCCGGAGCTGTATGAGGTGGTGGCGGAGATCCTGATCTTCGTGGATTCCATGGATAAGGTGAAGGCGAAAATCGCGAAAGGCACGCAAGGATGAATAAGAGGGAAAAAGGGGCACAGAAGGAAGAACAGGTCTGTGCCTGTTTGCTTTCAAGGGGTGTAAAAATTGTGGAGCGCAATTTCCGTAACCGGCAGGGGGAAATTGATGTCATAGGGTATGACGGCGGCTATCTGGTCTTCTTTGAGGTGAAATACCGCTCCGGGAAAAGCAGGGGCAGCGCGGCGGAAGCGGTGGGTTTTGCCAAGCAGAGAAAGATCTGCCGGGTGGCGGATTATTACCGTGTGATTCACCACTGTCCGGAGGACACGCCGATCCGCTTTGACGTGGTGGCGGTGGACGGGGAAGAGATGAACTGGATTAAGGGCGCTTTCGACTACATTATATAAATAACATAAGTTGTGATTGGGAAGGAGTTTGCATATGGAATGGCACAGGCATAAAAGCAATACGCAGGTGTGCGTGAACCGGGAGGGGGAGCTGGTCTACCTGACTTTTCCCATTTTGGAGGGGACGGGTATGGTGAGGCATCTGTTCTCCACGAGGATGGGCGGTGTCAGCGAGGGGATTTACCGTTCCATGAACTTAAGTTACACGAGAGGGGACGAGAAAGAAGCGGTGGACGAGAATTTCAGGCGTATCGCGGCGGCGCTTTCGTGCAGTGTGGAGGATATCGTCTGTTCTGACCAGACGCACACCACGAATCTGCGGATTGTGGGAAAGGCGGACGGCGGAAAGGGGATTACCAGGGAGAAGGATTACAGCGATGTGGACGGGCTTCTGACGGACGAGCCGGGGGTGTATCTGGCGACTTTTTTTGCGGACTGTGTGCCTTTATATTTTGTGGATACGAGGAGAAAGGCGATTGCGTTGGCACACTCCGGCTGGCGGGGCACCGTGGCGCGTATGGGGCAGTGTGTGGTGGAAAAGATGCGGGAGGCTTACGGTACGGATCCGGCGGACCTAGTGGCGGCGGTCGGTCCGTCCATCTGTCAGGAGTGCTACGAGGTCAGCGAGGATGTGGCGGACGCCTTTGCGGCAGCGTTTCCAAAACCGGGGCAGGAGCGGGAGATACTGCTTGCGAAGGGCGGCGGCAAATACCAGCTCGATCTGTGGCGTGCCAATGAGATTGTGCTGACGGAGGCGGGGATTTCGAAGGAGAATATCCAGGTAACAGACCTATGCACATGCCATAACGACTGTTATTTGTTTTCCCACCGCGCAAGTAAAGGACAGCGGGGAAATCTGGGCGCGTTTCTGGGGATTTGTCCAAATTAAGAAAGACTTAAAAAAATTCCCAGCTATTCCTTTATGATTCTGTGCTTTAATGATAACATAAACCGGTTTAACGAAAGAGGAGAAAACAATGGCTAATATTCTTGTATGCGACGACGACAGAGAGATTGTGGATGCGATTGAGATTTATCTCATGCAGGAGGGCTATACGATTTTTAAGGCGTACGACGGGCAGGAGGCAATCCGCATCTTGAAGGAACAGCAGATTCATCTGCTGCTCATCGACATTATGATGCCGAAGCTGGACGGGATTCACGCCACGCTGAAAATCAGGGAATATTCCAGTGTGCCCATTATTTTTCTGTCGGCGAAATCGGAGGACACAGACAAGATTCTTGGGCTGAATATCGGGGCGGACGATTATATCACGAAGCCTTTCAACCCGCTGGAGCTGGTGGCGAGGGTGAAGTCTAATCTCCGCAGATATACGATGCTGGGGAACCTCAACACAGAGAACAACGCACTTTTCCAGGTGGGCGGTCTGTGTATCAACGACGATACCAAGGAAGTGACGGTGGACGGTGACAGCGTGAAGCTGACGCCCATTGAGTACAATATTCTGCTGCTTCTCGTGAAGAATTGCGGTCGTGTTTTTTCCATAGATCAGATCTATGAGAGTATCTGGAATGAGGAAGCAATTGGCGCGGACAATACGGTGGCGGTGCATATCAGGCACATCAGGGAGAAGATCGAGATTAACCCAAAGGAGCCGAGATACCTCAAAGTGGTGTGGGGTGTCGGCTACAAGGTGGAAAAGGATGCGTAAAGCTGATGTCATGGAAGAGAGGACAGGCGGATGGAACACACAGAGCGCGGGGATAACCCGGAGATTTTAGAGACGGCGGGAGAGGCAGCGGAGGAAGGACAGCAGGAGATAAAAGACGTCGAGAGAAAACATAAAAAGAAAAGGAACAGGAAGAACAGAAGCGGGCTGAAAGCGATGCTTTTGATTCTGCAGCATGCTGCGCTGGCGATCATGGTTTTTGCCGTGATTGTGGTGACGGTCTGCACGACAGTGCGCATAGAGGGAGTGCACGCAAACGGCAGCTACAGTTATATTCGGAGCGCTGATCCGGGGACGCCTTTTGAGGATTCGGATGCGTTCAATTATATCTTTGGCTATGCGGTGGCGGATGTGATCCGTTTCGGCGTGGTGAGCAGCCAGATGGAGACGCAGGGCGCTTTTGACGGCGAGAAGCTTATTGATGTGACGGCTTACAACTACCGGGACAGCGGACTGCCGGAGGAATATGTGACGGTCCGGTACAGGCTGGAGGATCTGCTGAAATGGCAGAGTTACGGCTTTACCTACAACAGTGTGGCGATGAACGGGGCGGAAGCGGCGGCGTTTCTTGCAGATACCACGCAGGTGACGACGATCGATCCGAAGAGCGGTTACCAGAATACCACTGACGCCAGCTATTTAAAATCTGACGTAAAGGATTATACTGTGGTAAACGATGTGACGGCGGTGGAAGGAACCGGCGAGGTGGTCGTTGAGTTTGCGGTGGCGGATGAGGATTCAGGCTTTGTGGCGGGATACCAGCCGGCAAGCGCGTTGGGGGACCATGCCGTGGTGGAGGATACACCGTCATGGGCAGAAGAGAGCCCGCTGCTGGAGAATGCGGGGGCAGAGACATCCAATGCGGACGAGCCGGAGGTATACGAATATGCTGTTCTCGTCAACCGCTATAAGACGGCGGAGGGCAAAAACCTGGAGGAGTATGTGTCCGACTGGGAAGAGTACTATGATTTGTGCCAAAACGTACAGAAGGCAGCTGAAAGCCTTACCTACAACTATAACGAATACCTGGAATACAAGGACTTTTATGACGTGGAAAATTCCAACGTCCGGTTTCTGATTGAGAAGACGGTGGGTGGGAAAACGCAGTATTACAGCAATCTGCCGGAGAACAGCTCCTACAGAAAGCGCATTTTGCAGATGATGAATGACGAGGAGAACGTCACCACGGAGAAATTCATATATTACAGTCTGGCGGATATGACATATATGACAAACACAACGATTGGCGCGGAGACGGTAAGGCAGATGCTGCTCAGCTATGACTATGCCTACCCGGAGTCTGTCAGAATCTGGATTGATGTGGACGGTTCCTATCCGGCGCAGGATGCGTTTACCCAGGGAGCCAGATATCTGCCGAATCTCTGGCTCTGGGTGACAGCGGCTTTTCTGGCGGGAATATTGTATCTGATTCTCTTTGTCTGCCAGACAGTGATGACGGGGAGGGTATATGACGAGAACGGGGAGACGCGTATCAGACTGAACACTTTTGATAAGATTCCGACGGAGGGCGCTGTACTTATCGCCTTTGGAGCAGCGTTTCTGTCGCTCTGGATGGCTGTTGTGCTGACGGCGCTTGCGGATATCGACCCGACTGATATCAACTTTTATCGGGAAGCCGTTCATCAGGAATGGTTTAAAGCGGTTATCTTGATTGCTGTTTTTGCGGCGGATACGCTGTTTACCTTTTTCTTCTACAGTCTGGTCAGAAGGATTAAGGCGCGGACGCTTTGGAAAAACTCATGGCTGTGCCGCCTCGCCAAACGGTTTAAGAAATTTGTATGGAAGGTGTACGACAACGGCGGCATAGTCCTGCGTACATGGGTGCCCTACGGTATCTTTCTGGCGGTGAATCTGGCGCTGCTTATATGGGGGCTATGCGACCAATACATGATTTTGGTTTTGTCTGCAGGTGTGATAGACGTGGCAGTGGGTATCTTACTCTATAAGGACGCGAAGGAGCGGCAGGGCATTGTGGAGGGGATTGAGACCATTACCGGCGGACAGGTAGAGCATCAGATTGACATGATGGAGCTGCACGGGGATAACAGGAAGCTGGCTCATTCCGTCAACAGCATCGGTAAGGGCATCAGGGAAGCTGTGGAGATCAGCATGAAGGACGAGCGAATGAAAGCGGATCTGATCACCAACGTGTCCCACGACATCAAGACGCCGCTCACATCCATTATCAACTATGTGGATTTGATCAAGAGAGAACAGGTGGATAACGAGAAGGTGCAGAATTATATCCGCGTGCTGGATGAAAAGTCCCAGCGGCTGAAACAGCTCACGGATGATCTGGTGGAGGCAAGCAAGATTACTTCCGGGAACATCAGCCTGCATTTCGAGCGGATCAATCTGATGGAGCTGATGAACCAGACGATCGGGGAATTTTCCGAGAAGTTTGAAACGAGGAACCTTGCCACCGTGATGAATGTGAATACGCGGGATACGGTGATCGAGGCGGACAGCCGCAGAATCTGGCGTGTGATGGAAAATCTGTTCAACAATGTTTACAAGTATGCGATGCCCGGCACACGCGTCTATGTGACGTTAGATAAGGCAGAGCGCGGTGCGGAGGAGGATACCGATAAGATTGAGGTGACGATCAAGAATATTTCGGAGAATCCACTATTATGTAAACCAGAAGAGCTGACGGAGCGGTTTATCCGGGGCGATGAGTCGAGAACTACGGAGGGCAGCGGGCTGGGGCTTTCGATAGCGCAGAATCTGACCATAGCGCAAAAGGGAAGTTTTGAGATCGAGCTCGACGGGGATCTGTTCAAGGTGCATCTGACGTTCCCGGTGGCGGGGGAAATTTGATGGTATAATAGTAAAACTGCCGTGCCTGTACTTAACAGGACGGCAGTTTTTTAAATATCCAGTCCGCTCACCTCGCGGCTATTGTACTTCGCCAGAATCTGATGAATCTTGTCTGTAGGTGTGTAGATATTCGCCATGGAGGCGTCGTGGTTCATAAAGTCGATGATGGATGCGATGAACTTGCTCATATCCGCCTCTATGTAGTAGGGCTTTTCCATAAGCTCCGGCGGCTGGTAACAGAGGTTTGTTGTCACAATCCGATCAAAGTGGCAATTTTCGTAGGCGGTGTCAAAGGCGGAGAGCCCGTCAGTGAACAGCCCGAAGGTACAGCAGATAAAGACCCGCTTGGCGTTCATTTTCTTTAACTGTCTGGCGGTGTCGATCATGCTGCCGCCGGAGGAGATCATGTCGTCGATGACGATCACGTCCTTGCCGTCCACATTATCCCCCAGAAATTCATGCGCCACAATGGGATTTTTTCCGTTTACGATCGTGGAGTAATCTCTGCGCTTGTAAAACATGCCGGTGTCTACGCCGAGAACGTTTGCCAGATACACGGCTCTGTCAAGCGCCCCCTCGTCGGGGCTGATGACAATGGTGTGTTCCTTATCGATAATCAGGTTCTTTTCCATGCGAAGCAGCGCACGGATAAACTGGTAGGGGGGCATGAAATTGTCGAAACCCTTGATGGGCACGGAATTCTGCACCCGGGGATCATGGGCGTCAAATGTAATGAAATTGGACACGCCCATATCCATCAGCTCTTTGATGGCGTAAGCGCAGTCGAGGGACTCCCTGCCGTTTCTTTTGTGCTGCCGTCCTTCGTAGAGAAAGGGCATGATCACGTTGATACGGTGCGCCTTACCGTTTATGGCGGAAATGATCCGCTTTAAATCCTGATAGTGGTCGTCAGGGGACATATGGTTCGTGAAACCGTTCATACTGTAGGTGATGCTGTGGTTACAGACGTCCGTCAGCAGGAAAACATCCTTGCCCCTCACGGAATCGTGCAGGACGGCTTTGCCTTCCCCGGTTCCGAAACGGGGACAGCCCACCTCCATCAGATAATTTTTTTCCATATAGCCGTGGAAAGCCGGATCGTTTTTAACGTCGTTTTGCAGATCGCGGCGGTATTCCACCAGATGACTGTTCACTTTTTCTGCCAGGGGAAGTGCCGCTTTCGGAGCGAGAAGCTTCATTGCCGCTACTGGCATAGAATGTTCGAGTTGTTCTGTATTAGGCATGTTTACTCCACTTAAAACGTGCCACATGGCACGGTTTGCTATTCTTAGTGCAGGTGTTAACTCTAAATTTTTTATAACATTATGGCGGGGACATGTCAAGAAGATTTGGCTCCTGTTCTTCAAATTTCGCGCGGCTTTGGCTTTACAAGCGTGCCAAGATGATGTAAAATCAAGCGGTATATGACTTATTGTAACGTGAGGAGAACTTCTGATTCATTCGCAGCAAAGGCTGCTTCGCGAAGAAGTTCTAAGTCTCACGCGGCAAAATGGAGAGTATGATATGAGTAAAAAAAAGTCCAAGTCGATCGTAGCTGTGGTAGGAAGACCGAATGTGGGGAAATCCACCCTGTTTAACGCGCTGGCAGGCGAAAATATAGCGATTGTAAAAGATACGCCGGGCATCACCAGAGATCGGATTTATGCGGATGTTTCGTGGCTTGACCGGAATTTTACGCTGATTGATACGGGCGGCATCGAGCCGGAGAGCAAGGACATTATCCTGTCCCAGATGCGGGAGCAGGCGCAGATCGCCATAGATACGGCGGATGTGATTATTTTTCTCGTGGATGTAAAGCAGGGGCTGCAGGACGCGGATTCCAAGGTGGCAGATATGCTCAGACGATCCCGCAAGCCTGTGGTTCTGGCGGTCAATAAGGTGGATGATTTTAAAAAATATATGCCGGACGTCTACGAGTTTTACAATCTGGGGATCGGGGAGCCTTACCCGATATCCGCCACGAACCGTCTCGGTCTCGGAGAGTTTCTGGACGAGGTGATCGCCCATTTCGGGCAGGAGGTGGAGGAAGAGGAGGAAGACGACCGCATCAGGGTGGCAATCATCGGGAAGCCGAACGTGGGGAAATCCTCCATCATCAATCGTCTGATCGGCGAAAACCGTCTGATTGTTTCGGATATTGCCGGGACGACCAGGGACGCTGTGGACACGGAGATTACGCACAACGGAAAAGAGTACGTGCTTATAGATACGGCGGGGCTGCGGAGAAAAAATAAGATTAAAGAGGAATTGGAACGCTACATGATTATCCGCACGGTGTCGGCGGTGGAGCGGGCGGATATCGCTGTGCTCATCATTGACGCGGTGGAGGGCGTGACGGAGCAGGACGCCAAGATCGCCGGGATTGCCCATGACAGGGGCAAAGCCGTGATTATCGCGGTCAATAAGTGGGACGCCATAGAGAAGGACAACCAGACGGTAAAAGAATACACACAGAAAATAAGACAGGTGTTATCTTTTATGCCCTATGCGGAGATCATGTTTATCTCGGCGGTGAGCGGGCAGCGGCTGATGAAGCTTTATGACGTGATCGACGCGGTGAACGAGAACCATTCCATGCGCGTGGCGACGGGCGTGTTAAATGAGATTGTGACAGAGGCGGTGGCGCTGCAGCAGCCCCCGTCGGACAAGGGAAAACGGCTGCGTATCTATTATACGACGCAGGTTGCGGTGAAGCCGCCTACCTTTGTGATTTTTGTCAACGACAAGGAGCTGATGCATTTTTCCTATCTGCGCTATCTGGAAAACCAGATCCGGGATACTTTCGGCTTTGTGGGAACGCCCCTGAAATTTTTTGTCAGGGAGAGAAAGGATAAGAAATAAAAGTGGTACGGGTTGTTTGTTTACTGATCGGATATGTGTTTGGGCTTTTTCAGACAGCCTATATCTATGGGAGACTGCACGGTATTGATATCAGAAATTTCGGGAGCGGCAATGCGGGTACCACGAATACGCTCCGGGTATTCGGGACGAAGGCGGGGCTCTTGGTGCTTCTGGGGGATATTTTGAAGTGTATACTTGCCGTTGTAATTACGGCTGTTATTTTTGACTCTTCCCATCCGGACATGGTTTATCTGTTGAAAATGTATACGGCGGCGGGTGCGATTATCGGACATAACTTTCCTTTTTACCTCAAATTTAAAGGCGGAAAGGGCATTGCGGCTACGGCAGGACTGATTTTGTCCTTCCATCCGTATCTGATACCGATGGGAATCATATTGTTCTTTGGCGCGTTTTTTATGACCCACTATGTGTCTCTGGGATCGCTTTTGGTGTATGCCGGATTTATGATTGAGCTGGTGATACTTGGGCAGATGGGAATATTTGGCATGACACAGGCAGTGTTGACTGAGATGTATGTCATAGCCGGGCTTCTGACCATTATGGCTTACTGGAAGCACAGGGAAAATATCAAGCGGCTTCTAAGCGGCTCCGAGCGGAAAACCTATCTGACGCACAAGAGCCCGGGGGCGGAGGAGAATACGGAACATAAGGGGTAATAAATAAGGAGGGAGATCATATGGCGGAAATCAGTATCATAGGCGCAGGAAGCTGGGGGACGGCGTTAGCGGTTCTTCTCCACAAGAACGGTCATAAGGTTACGGTCTGGTCAATCATGGAGCCGGAGATTGAGATGCTCCAGAGGGAGCATGAGCATAAGGATAAGCTGCCGGGGGTAAAGCTGCCGGAGGACATGGCGTTTACCACGGACTTGGAGGCGGCGGTGAAGGATAAGGACGTGCTTGTGCTGGCGGTTCCCTCGCCCTATACCAGAAGCACTTCCCACTCCATGCAGCCCTATGTGAAGGAAGGGCAGATCATTGTCAATGTGGCTAAAGGGATAGAGGAAAAGACTTTGATGACTCTTTCCCAGATTATAGAGGAGGAAATCCCGCAGGCGGAGGTGGCGGTACTTTCGGGCCCGTCCCATGCGGAGGAAGTGGGCAGGGGCATCCCAACGACGATCGTGGTGGGAGCGGAGAAGAAGGCGACAGCCGAGTATCTCCAGAATATCTTTATGAACGAGGTGTTCCGCGTCTATATCAGCCCGGATGTGCTCGGTATTGAGCTTGGCGCGGCGTTAAAAAACGTGGTGGCGCTTGCGGCTGGAATAGCCGACGGGCTTGGATACGGCGACAACACGAAAGCAGCGCTCATCACCAGAGGTATTACGGAGATCGCAAGGCTTGGGCTTGCCATGGGCGGTAGAATTGAGACGTTCAGCGGGCTTACCGGCATCGGCGACCTGATCGTGACCTGCGCTTCCATGCATTCGAGAAACCGCCGCGCCGGTATCCTGATCGGCAAAGGCTATACGATGGAACAGGCGATGGACGAGGTGAAGATGGTGGTGGAGGGCGTTTACTCCGCCAAGGCGGCAATGGGGCTTGCAAAAGAATACGGGGTGCAGCTGCCCATCATTGAGCAGGTGAACGCGGTGCTCTTCGACGGGATGCCCGTGGACGAGGCGGTGAAGAATTTGATGCTGCGGGATAAAAAGATCGAGAATCCGCTGATTCCGTGGGAAGAGGAATAAGAGATAGCTTGAAAGCAGCATGCTTCTTTAACATTTATCCATTGAGGTGATTTGATATGCCGGATATTAATGAAATCCTTAGGAACGAAATAGCCGGGACGGAGATATTATTGTAAGAAGAGTAGATATGATAACACTTACCATTTCTTCATGGAATATACGGAGACTGCGTTTCGGGACTATGAACCGGGCGATGTCTTTCGGGTTGGCGGCAAGGAGTATGTGTTGAGTGAGGATAAAAAGCTGGATCTCCCATATGGCGCAGACATCTACGACATGAAATGGCCGCCGCGAAAACGTGTATAAAGAGAAAAGCCAGTGATTCCGAGAGGAGCCACTGGCTTTTGAAAATTGTTTACGCTTTTCCGGTTTCCCACAGTATACCATTTTTCAGAAGATACTCAATAAAAAAATTTATAGCGGTGGACGCAGAAATATTTATCGGGATTATCAGGGAAAAAGAAACTTTTAGGCTGATTCGTATTATTGGCAGAAGGCATAATACGAAAAACGAATTAGAATGAATAACCACGGAGGACGCAAGTATGGAAATCAATACAGCAAATAATACAGGCTCCGAATGGGGAGCGGCTTTCAGTAAAAGACAGATAATGAGGGAGGGATTCAAAATGAGTATTAACGGTATTGGAACGGCAGGAAATCCGGCGGCAGGTTATCAGGCAGGGAAGGCGGAGAGGAATGCCTCGTCCGGGGCGAAGTCTTTCCTGAAAACCGTGGAGGAAAAGTCGGCGCAGGATAAGGTGACCGAGTATGGTGAAAAAGCCTTTGCACAGGCGGGAGCGACGGCTCCGCAGTCCGTGAAAGATGCCTGGATGGAAACCGTAAAAGAGGTCGGAGTCAACGGTCTGGGCATGACAGCCAATGGCAGCACGCATATAACGGAGATGCATATGCAGCAGGTGATAGCCAATTACTGGGGCGTGCTGAACAGTGGAAATATTCTTGGCGACTCCGTTCAGTCGGCAGTGCGGGCAACCCAGAAGGCGTTATACGATTTGGACCATCCATTAGAGCCCGGCAGAGTTGGAAGTATGGAGGAACAGCAGGCGCGCGTCAAAGAACGGGAATTTTATACTACATTTTTGGAGAAGCTGAAGAATTCGCCGGAATATTCGGAAATGAAAGCCGCAATAGCGGAAACGGGCACGGAAGTAAAAGGTCATAATCCTTCCCGTGTTTTGGACTCGTTTGCAAAGCATGCTCCGGAAGAAGTGCGGCAGGCATTTTCGGAAGCGGAGAAGGAAACAGGCGGACATTTTACGGTGGGCGGCTTTTGGATATCTAATGACGGGAAAGAGTTTCACATTACACAGCTGGCAGTGGAATGTCTTATCAGATGGTATCACGGCGAGAAAAATCAGTCTGATGTATTCGGAACTTCCGTGGGAAGCGCGGTCAGCGCTGTGGAGAAGTGGATTTATGATATAGACCACCCGCTCGCCGGACAGCCTGCAAAAAGTGCGGAGGAACGGAAACTGATCGCGATGGAGCGGGCTTTCTGTGAGTCGTTTCTTGAGAAGCTGAAAAAGCTTTAGGGCAGATATAAAAACGGCATACGGCACGCTGTGGGGGCTGGCGTTGCCACAGTAATCCTGTCTGCGTGTTTTGTTCCGGCGTTGTCGATCTTTCTCGGGCGGATCAGCGGGTCGGAGAGGGTGTTTGAGATTGTCTTTCTGGTGATCGGTTATTGGATGCTGAACGGTGCATTTGCTTTGACTTTAATAGGATAAACAGATATACTCTAAGCAGGAGGGTGCGCTATGGCAAGGACGGTAAGCATTGGAAATCAGGATTTTGAGTCGATTCAGAGAGAAGGGTATTTTTACATTGATAAGTCAGATTTTATACGGGAATGGTGGGAAAGCGGGGATAGCGTAACGCTGATCACAAGACCGAGGCGGTTTGGCAAAACACTGAATATGAGCATGGTGGAAAAGTTTTTTTCCGCAAATTACAAAGACAGGGGAGAATTGTTTCAAAACCTCAGAATCTGGGAAAACGAAAAATATAAAAAGCTGCAGGGAACCTATCCGGTGCTTTTTATAAGCTTTGCCAGCATTAAGGACAGCTCTTATAAGGCAGCGAGAGAGTCGATCTGCCGGATTATAGAGGAACAATATAATATCAATGATTTTCTGTTAAAGGGAAATCTGCTCAATGAAAAGGAGAAAGCTTATTATAAAGAGGTCTGTGCAGATATGGAGGACAGTGTGGCTTCGGTAGCTTTACGGTCACTGTCCGGCTTCCTTGGCAGATACTATGGAAAAAAGGTAATTATCCTTCTTGATGAATATGACACCCCTGTGCAGGAAGCCTATGTGAACGGATACTGGAGTGAGATGGTGGCATTTATAAGAAGTCTGTTTAATGCCACGTTCAAGACGAATCCGTATCTGGAGCGGGCGCTTATGACGGGGATTACAAGAATCAGTAAAGAAAGTATTTTTTCTGATTTGAATAATCTGGAAGTAGTGAGCACAACCTCCGAAAAATATGCAGACAGCTTTGGCTTTACGGAAGAAGAGGTTTTTGCGGCGCTGGATGAATTTGGGCTTACAGATCAAAAGCAATCGGTAAAAGACTGGTATGACGGATTTATGTTTGGCAACAGAAAGGATATTTACAATCCCTGGTCTATCATCAATTTTATTGATAAAGGGAAGGTAGGCGCCTACTGGGCAAACACCAGTTCCAACAGCCTTGTGGAAAAGCTGGTGCGCGAGGGCAGCAGAAAGGTTAAGGAAACCTTTGAGCGTTTATTGCAGGGGGAATCCATCCGGGCGGAGATCGACGAGCAGATTGTATATGATCTTTTGGACGGGAGCGAACAGGCGCTTTGGAGTCTTTTGCTTGCCAGCGGCTATATGAAGGTGAAAGATTACAAGGTTTATACTTCTGAATTTGGCGAGTGGAGAGAGGATTATGAATTGGAACTGACCAACTTTGAAGTAAGGGTGATGTTCCGGAACATGATCAGGAAATGGTTTGGCAGCGTGAGGGCGGACTATAATGATTTTATAAAGGCGTTGCTGCTAAATGACCTGAAAGCAATGAACAATTATATGAATCGAGTGACAGTGGAAATGTTCAGTTACTTTGACGCGGGAAGGAACCCTTCGGGAGCAGAGCCGGAACGCTTTTATCATGGCTTTGTGCTGGGGCTGATGGTGGAACTGACAGACAGATACAGCATCACATCAAACAGGGAGAGCGGCTTTGGAAGGTATGATATCATATTGGAACCCCGAAGGATGAGGGAGCAGGGGGATGGCAGTGCGGCGGGCGGCAGTATCATAAATGACGCTGTCATTATAGAATTTAAGGTACAGGATACAGAGGAAAAGGAGCTTTCCGATACGGTACAGGAAGCGCTGCACCAGATCAGGGAGAAGAATTACCAGGCGGATCTTGTGGCAAAGGGAATACCGGAAGAACGTATTCGAAAGTACGGCTTTGCCTTTTGCGGAAAGAAAGTGCTGATCGGCAGCGAGGGATAGGTATACATTTACGATGCGGCACCAGCCTAATCTCCCCAGTTTACCGGATTGGTGTCATCGGGAATGCGCCCAGCCAGAATTTCCTCATAATGCTTTGCCTTGTGATCCATGTAGTCGGCGGCGGCTTTGGCTTCCGCCGCTTTTTTGTGTGCCGCCTCCCGCTGTTTTGCGATGATTTCATATCTGGCTCGGAGGTTTTCCTCGGATTCTTCTATCTGGCATAAATCAAAATATCTCTTGATCTCCCTGATCGGCATACCGCAGCTTTTCAGATAGGTGATTGCCCGCATCCAGTTGACGGCGGGCTCGTCGAACATACGGTGGTTTCCGCTGTCCCGCCTACAGGGCAGAAGACCGATGTCCGTGTAGTAGCGAACGGTGTGCTCCGTTGCATGAAACATGTTGGCAAATTCTTTGACAGTATAGGTCATGGGAATGTCTCCTTCCGGCATCAGCCAATCCACCCCTTCACGATCAGGAAGAGCAGAAGGAACGGCAGGATAAAGGTTACATAGATGCGGATTCCCCGCGGCATTTTGAAGCCCTCGCCGATATTGGTCTCTTTCAGGTAATTCTCAAATCCCCAGCCGTATCTGGTCACGCAGAACAGCAGATAGACGAGGGAGCCCACCGGCAGCAGGATATTGCTGACGATAAAATCTTCCAGATCGAGAACCGCGCTTCCCTCGCCCAGCGGCTGGAATGCTGACCAGATATTGTACCCGAAGACACAGGGCAGGGAGAGGACGGTAAGCGCGACCAGATTGACCAGACAGGATTTTTTCCTGCTCCAGTGAAACAGATCCATTCCGCACGATATGATGTTTTCAAACACCGCAAGAATCGTGGAAAATGCTGCAAAGGTCATAAATATAAAGAACAGTGTACCCCACACGCGTCCGCCGACCATATTGTTAAAAATATTCGGAAGCGTGATAAATATCAGGCTTGGACCCATGTCCGGGCTGATATCAAAGGAAAAGCAGGTCGGAAAAATGATGAGCCCGGACACGAGGGCAACAAAGGTATCCAGAATGGCGATGCTTACCGATTCGCCAAGCAGGGTGCGGTCCTTGCCGATATAGCTGCCAAAGATCGCCATGGAACCGATACCAAGGCTCAGCGTAAAAAACGCCTGATTCATGGCAGCGGTGATGGTTTCCACGATGCCTACCTCCTGCATTCTCTGTACATCGGGCAGAAGATAGAACTTTATGCCCTCCGTGCCGCCCGGCAGTGTCATGCCGCGCACAGCCAGTACCACAATAATAAGCAGGAGCAGCGTCATCATAATCTTGCTGATTTTCTCGACGCCCTTCTGCAGACCAAGGGAACAGACCAGAATGCCGGAGACCACGATGATGACCATAACCGTGGTCAGAACAGTGGGACTTTCCAACATGCTCTGAAACATGCCGGCAACTTGTTCCTTGTTCTTTCCGACAAATTTTCCGGTAAGCATCTGGTAGAAATAGTAGAGCATCCAGCCGGCAACGGTGGTGTAAAACATCATCAGCAGATAGTTGCCCGCCATGCCGAGATATCCGTGCAGATGCCATTTCTGTCCGGGTTTTTCCAACTCTGTGAAGCTCTTGATGACGCTTTTCCTGCTGGCGCGTCCCACGGCAAACTCCATCGTCATCACGGGGATGCCCATAGCGACCAGAAAGAACAGATAGAACAGCACAAACATGCCGCCGCCGTACATGCCGGCTATATAAGGAAAGCGCCACACATTGCCGATGCCGATCGCGCATCCCGCCGATAACAGGATAAAGCCCATTCTTGAGCCAAATTTTTCACGTTCCATTTTTCATGCCTCCTGCATTTTTATAATTTGTCGATACATGCCGATATATCGGCAATCGTGTATATGCGCAGACCCGCATATGTGAGTTTATGGAAATTTTATAAAATAGATATTGACTTCGAGTTACACGAAGCAAGTATACTCATCATAATACAAGAAATCGGTTTTGACAAGCGAAACAGCAGGAGGGATGGCTGGTGGGAAGTCACGGGAAGAAGTCAGCCGACACCTGCATCAAGTGCGGCAAGTGCGAGGAGGCATGCCCGCAGCATATTCAGATCAGGGATACCTTGGAGAAGGTGAAGGATGTGCTTCTGGCATAGATAGAAATTACATAAAAAATAAAAGATTGGCCATCCGTCGCTTAGCTTAAGGCGGGTGACCAATTTTTTTAACCCTGCAAATCTTCTTTTAAGTCTTTTAACAGCTCTTCAATTTGAGAAAACCGAATTATTTTAAGAAATCAGCCCGCAAATCTCCGTCGTCGTCTTCAATTTATTCATGGAGTAAATATGGATGCCGTCCACCCCGTGCTCTTTCAGATCCAGGATCTGGCGCACCGCGTAGTCGATTCCCGCCTTGCGCATGTCCTCCTTGTTTTCCCCGTAAGTGGCGATCATGTCCGCCAGCTCTTTGGGAACGGAGGAGCCGGAGAGGGAAACGGTGGTGCCGAGCTGCTTCGCCGTGGTGATGGGCATGATGCCGGCATGGATGGGAACCGTGATGCCCTTCGCCCGCACCAGCTCTATAAAACGGTAAAAACAGGCGTTATCGAAAAACATCTGGGTCACCAGAGAAGTGACGCCCGCGTCCACTTTTTCCTTTAAATGCGCTAAATCTTCTTCCAAAGTCGGCGATTCAAAATGCTTTTCGGGGTAGCAGGCGCCGGAGATCTGCAGGGAAGTATGGGCTTTTAGGTGACGCACGAGGTCGGTCGCATAGAAAAATTCCCGGCTGTTAAACTGCTCGTCCGTCATATGCTGGGGTCTGTCCCCGCGAAGCGCCAGCACATGGTTTACGCCTGCAGCTTTGAGCGCCTCACAGTTTTTCTCAAGATCCGCTTTGGTGAAGCCGACGCAGGTGATGTGGGCGATCGCGTTGATGCCGAGTTCCTTCTGGATAAAGGAGGCGATCTCGATGGTCTTTCCCGCATGGGAGCCGCCTGCGCCGTAGGTACAGCTTATAAAATCGGGATGCAGTTTTGATGCCTCTCTCAAAAAATCAAATATGTTTTCAAATTCTTCTTCCTTTTTCGGGGGAAAAACCTCGAAAGAAAGACTTGTACGCTTTGACATGGCATGTAGTCCTTTCTGTGTTTGTCTTTCAACGTTCAGCGCATCATGGTGACAGGCTGAAGGTGGGTTGTGTGAAGAAACAATTTCTTGCTTTTGTATCTGAAATATCGTAACATAAATCTATAATGTGTGCAATAACCGAAATCCGCAAGATGATCGGTGAATGTAACAGTTCAGCTCAGGACTTTGCACTTGCCGCAAAGTCCGTGGGAATAGGTAAAGGCTCCGAAGAATCTGGTCTCTTTGCCGAAGGCGAAACTGGAATAGACCAGATTCAGGTAACGATGAAGCCGAAGGCTGAATGGGAATCATTTTGCGGGCAGAACATCAATTGAGAGACAGGAGAAAGGAAAGAAAATGGCAAATACGAAATTTGAGAGCACAGCCCAATATGTGGCATCCGAGCAGCTTTTAGCGAGCGTAAACGTGGCGATCGCCCTGCAGAAACCCCTTCTGATCAAAGGAGAACCGGGCACGGGCAAGACGATGCTGGCGCAGGCGGTGGCTGAGTCGCTGGGAAAGAAGCTGATTATCTGGAACATCAAGTCCACCACGAAGGCGCAGGACGGGCTTTACATGTACGACACGATCCAACGTCTTTACGACGGGCAGTTCGGCGAGGAGGGTGTGGACGATATCGCCCATTATATCAAACTTGGCAAGCTGGGAGAGGCGTTTGAGTCCGACGAGCAGGTGATCCTTCTGATTGACGAGATCGACAAGGCGGATCTGGAGTTCCCCAACGATCTGCTATGGGAGCTTGACCAGATGGAGTTCTATATCCACGAGACGAAGAGGACAGTAAAGGCGAAGCACAGACCGATCGTGATCATTACGTCCAACGCGGAGAAGGAGCTGCCGGATGCGTTTCTGCGCAGATGTATCTTCCACTATATTGACTTCCCGGATCAGGCGTTGATGGAGGAGATCGTGAGAACCCATTATCCCGATGTGGAGGATAAGCTGTTAAAGGACGCCATGGAGGTATTCTACTGGATCCGCTCCATGAAAGACATCCGCAAAAAGCCCAGCACCTCGGAGCTGATTGACTGGATCAACGCTTTGCAGATCGGCGGGATTCCGACAGATACGCTCAGAAAGGAACTTCCGTTTATCGGCGTGGTGGTGAAGAAGGACGAGGATCTGGAGACGGTAAGAAATAAGACTGATTTTTAATGCCATGCGTTATTATTTGCAGCAGTAAGGAAGAATATGAACGGTTGAATGAATCGGTGATTTTGCTGTCAAAATAGGTTTCGCTGCATTATAAAGGTTATGTCGTTATAGAAATATTTCAGAAATAGAGATGGAGATTTTATGTTCAGTAAATTTTTCTATACCTTAAAAGATAAGGGGCTGGAAGTGTCCTTAAGCGAGTGGCTGACTCTGCAGGATGCCTTACAGAAGGGGCTCTGTCACAGCAGTCTGACGGAATTTTATTACCTGGCACGGATGATTCTCGTGAAGTCGGAGACCGAGTTTGACAAGTTTGACATGGCGTTTGACGAGGTGTTCAAGGGCATCATGTCGGAGAACGAGGTGGGCAAAAATCTGCTGCGCTGGCTGGATAAGCCGGAGATGCAGGATGTCTTCGAGGAGATGCGCCACGAGATGAACCAGGAAGTCATCACACTGGACAAGGATGACATCGAGAATAAGTTTAAGGACAGGCTGCGGGACCAGAACGAGGAGCACAACGGCGGCAGCTACTGGATCGGCACTATGGGAAAGACGTCCTTCGGCAATATGGGCGGCAATATGGGCGGTATCCGTGTGGGCGGCACCACGGGCTACCAGTCCGCTTTTCAGGTGGTGGGCGCCAGAAAGTACCGGGATTTCAGGAATGACAAGGTGTTAGACAACAGGCAGTTCCAGATGGCGCTTCGGAAACTGCGGCAGTTTTCCACGAAGTTAGATATCCCGGAGACAGAGCTTGACATTAACGGTACGGTGGACGCGACGTGCAATAACGGCGGCTGCCTGCAGATCGTGATGGAGAAGCCCCGGAAGAACTCGGTGAAACTTCTGCTTCTGATGGACTCGGGCGGCACTATGATTCCCTATACGACGCTTCTTAGCGAATTATTTCAGTCCGTGCACAAGTCCAACCATTATAAGGATGTGAAGACGTATTTTTTCCACAACTGCATCTATTCCAACCTCTACAAGACGCCGGAGTGCGAGAACGGCGAATGGATTGAGACAGAGTGGATGTTCCGCAATCTGGACAGCGATTACAAGGTGATCATCGTGGGGGACGCGGCTATGGCGCCGGAGGAGCTCTACTCCACGACAGGCAATTACAGGGGACCGAACGGCGGGCTTTCCGGGATGGACTGGCTGCTTCTGATGAAACAGCATTACAAGAAGATCGTGTGGCTCAATCCCAAGATGGCGCCCGGTCATGCGCCGTGGCGGGAGGCGGAGACGGCGATCAAGACGGTCTTTCCGATGTATAAACTGACGGTGGACGGGTTAAATCAGGCGATGATGAAGCTGATGGTGAATCGGTGAGAAGAATCCTTTCGTTTACACTTGTCAGGTATTTTGCTATAATTATGTTGCAAGGGATTTATTGGCAGACATAAAGAGTGAGGTGACTGCCGTATGATTGAAGGAGAGATGCTGAAATTATCGGTGGAAGAGTTTTCGCGGTTGCAGGATTATATGATAGAAACCGATAAAATCTCCAGTGCGTATAAGAAGATATATTGAATTGAAAGTTATTCTTACTGCTTCTGGAGTTAATTTGACAGAACTTGACATGATTAAGGACTAATGAGGAAGAAACAGCCGAGAGGAAATGCGGGCTGTTTCTTTTTTTGCGCGCATAAGCAGAGACGGAAAGCGGCAGAAATCTTCTCTGCCCGATATGGTTGACTTTAGCGAGTAAAAGTGCTAAAGTGGTGAATGTAGTCTGCACGAATTTGCGCTTCCGCAGAGCGGAAGTTGTGCTTAGTTCTTGAAAGGGGATCGGTTATGTCAAAACTGGAAGAGATTCGGGAGGAGTTTAAAAAGGACCGTTTCGCCACGGAGGTGGTGGGAATTGTGATCGACTGCGCCGAGCCGGGAAAGGCGGTCTGCTCTCTGGCGCTAAAGCCGCATCATATGAACGCCAACAATGTTCCCATGGGAGGCGCCATTTTTACGCTGGCGGATTTTACCTGTGCGGTGGCGGCAAACGGGTATTCGGAAAAGATGACGGTCAGCCAGAATGCGTCTGTTACTTTTCTCGCGCCCGCAAGGGGAGAGAGGCTGACCGCGGAGGCGACCTGTCTGAGAAGCGGGCGCACCACCGCGCTTTTGACGGTGGATATCCGGGATGAGCTAGACACGTATGTGGCGCACGCTGCGGTGAACGCATATGTAATCGGGCAGTGAGCGGGCGGCTCTGGCATGGACATAGAGGAAAGTCTGTTTGAATAGTCTGTATGAAGATATAATAACATGTGTTACGGGAAGGAACGGAAGAGGAGGAAGAGAAATGGTAATCACGGAGTTTTTGGAGCGCAACGCCCGTCTGTACGGCTCGGACACGGCGCTTGTGGAGCTGAATCCCTCCCAGGAGCGCGACAGCGCGGTGACATGGCGGGAGGCAAGCCTGATCGAGAGCGCGGGCGATGGCGCGCCTTATCGGAGAGAACTGAGTTGGGCTGATTTTGACAGACGTGCAAACCGTTTTGCCAATCTGCTTTTGTCCCGCGGGATGGAGCGGGAGACGAAGGTGGGCATTCTGATGATGAACTGTCTGGAATGGCTGCCCGTCTATTTTGGCATTCTGAAGGCTGGCGGTGTGGCGGTGCCTTTGAACTTTCGCTATTCCGCGGAGGAAATCAAATATTGTCTGGAACTTGCAGATGTTGAAATCTTAGTATTTGGACCGGAGTTTATCGAGCGCATGGACAGCATTGCGGATGATCTGCCGGGGGTCGGGATGATGTTTTTCCCGGGGAAGGGAGGACCGGATTACACGGAGGACTGCCTGAAGCTGATGGGTTTCTGTTCTTCCAGTGCGCCGCCAGTGGCGCTGTGTGAGGACGACTACGCGGCGATCTATTTCTCCTCCGGCACGACGGGCTTTCCGAAAGCGATTCTGCACAATCACCGGGCACTGCGCTCCTCCTGTGAGACGGAACAGAAGCACCACGGGCAGACGAAGGAGGACGTGTTCCTCTGTATTCCGCCGCTCTATCACACAGGGGCGAAAATGCACTGGTTCGGTTCCCTGATCACGGCGGGCAAGGCGGTGCTTCTGCGCGGCGTAAAGCCGGAGTGGATTCTGCGGGCGGTGACGGAGGAGCAGTGTACCATCGTGTGGCTGCTGGTGCCCTGGGCGCAGGACCTTCTGGATGCCATAGATTCGGGGCAGGTGGATATGGAACACTATCTGCTGGAACAGTGGCGTCTGATGCATATCGGGGCGCAGCCCGTTCCGCCCAGCCTTATCCAGCGGTGGAAAAAGCATTTCCCGCATCACCAGTACGACACCAACTACGGCTTAAGCGAGTCCATCGGTCCCGGCTGTGTGCATCTGGGCGTGGAGAACATACATAAGGTGGGAGCGATCGGGAAACCGGGCTATCACTGGGAGGCAAAGATCGTGGACGAGCAGGGGACGGAAGTATCTCAGGGCGACGTGGGTGAGCTGATCGTCAAAGGACCGGGTGTGATGCTCTGCTATTATAAGAATCCCGAGGCGACGGCTGAGATTTTGAAAGAAGGCTGGCTGTACACGGGGGATATGGCGCGCATGGACGAGGACGGCTTTATCTATCTGGTGGACAGAAAGAAGGACGTCATTATCTCCGGCGGGGAAAATCTCTATCCCGTACAGATTGAGGATTTCCTGCGCAGAAACGATAAGATCAAAGATGTGGCGGTGATCGGTCTGCCGGATGCAAGACTTGGCGAGATCGCGGCGGCCATCATCGAGATCAAGGAGGGCGAAACCTGCACGGAGGAGGAGATCAATGCTTTCTGCAAGGAGCTGCCACGCTACAAACGTCCGAGAAAAGTGATTTTTGACAAAGTGCCCAGAAATCCTACAGGCAAAATCGAGAAACCCGTGCTCAGGGAACGGTATTGCCACGGCAGTCTGGTGGAGGCGCAGATCAAAAACTGAAAGTCGGATGATTGAATAAAATAGCAATAGTTATCAATTGGGCTTTGCTACACATTATATTTCAATGAGAAGGAGAAAAGGGTTATGGATTTGTTTATTAAAGGAATCATGCTTGTCATTTTCTTCGGCGTGATGATCGGCATCGGGCTCTACTGCCGTAAACACGCTACAGACGTGAACGGATTTGTGCTGGGCGGCAGAAGCGTGGGTCCGTGGCTTACGGCATTTGCTTACGGAACCAGCTACTTTTCGGCGGTGGTATTTGTGGGATATGCCGGGCAGTTTGGCTGGAAGTACGGTATCGCCGCTACCTGGGCCGGACTTGGCAACGCTTTTCTGGGCTCCCTGCTGGCATGGGCGGTGCTGGGGCGCCGCACCCGCATTATGACACAGCACTTGGACAGCGCTACCATGCCACAGTTTTTCGGAGAGCGTTTCGAGAGCAAGTCGTTAAAGCTGGCGGCGTCGGCGATTATCTTTATCTTTCTGATTCCCTACACGGCAAGTCTTTACAACGGGTTGAGCCGGCTTTTTGGTATGGCCTTTGACATTGATTACAGTGTGTGCGTCATTGTCATGGCGGTCCTCACGGGTATTTATGTCATTGCGGGCGGCTATATGGCGACGGCAATCAATGATTTTATTCAGGGTATTATTATGATCTTCGGTATTTCGGCGGTGGTGGCTGCTGTTTTAAACAGCCAGGGCGGCTTCCTTGCGGCGCTTGATAAGCTGGCGGCGGTGAGCGACGAGACGGTTTCCGCTGCGCCCGGCGTGTTTAACTCCTTCTTTGGACCGGATCCTGTGGGACTTTTGGGCGTGGTGATCCTAACAAGCCTCGGCACATGGGGACTGCCGCAGATGGTGCAGAAATTCTATGCAATCAAGAGCGAGAGTGCGATCAACAAAGGAATGATTATTTCCACCGTGTTTGCCACAATCGTTGCGGGCGGCTGTTATTTCCTCGGCGGTTTTGGCAGATTGTTCAGTGATAAGATAGATATCGCGGCAAACGGTTACGATTCGGTGGTACCTACCATGCTTTCGGGCCTTCCTACGATTTTGATAGCGGTGGTGGTCATCTTAGTGCTTTCCGCTTCCATGTCCACCCTGTCTTCCCTCGTATTGGCATCCAGCTCCACCTTGACGCTGGACTTCATTAAAGGTAATATAATTAAGGAGATGGACGAGAAGAAACAGGTGAAATGGATGCGGGGGCTTCTGGTGGTGTTCATTGCGATTTCCGTGGTGCTTGCCCTGATCCAATACCGTTCTAACGTCACTTTTATCGCGCAGCTTATGGGTGTGAGCTGGGGTGCGCTGGCAGGCGCCTTTCTGGCGCCCTTCCTCTACGGGCTGTACTGGAAACGGACGACCAAGGCGGCATGCTGGGTGAGCTTTTTCTTCTCCACGGTCGTGATGCTTGCGAACATCTTTTTCAGGTCGAATTTTCCCGCGCTTTTACAGTCCCCGATCAATGCAGGTGCATTCTGTATGCTGGCAGGGCTGGTGATTGTGCCTGTGGTGAGCGCGGTGACGAAGGCGCCGGAGGAGAAAAAGCTTGCGGAGATTTTCTCCTGTTATGACCAGAAAGTGACGGTTTCGGTGAAAGACTCCATCGGAGAGTGAGAAGAATTTCTAAAAACTCAGCAGCAGAGGCTGCTTCGTTAAGAAATTCTATGTCTCACTCAGGAGAATGCAAAAAGCGCATTCTCCGCAATGTAATGTATTGAGAAAGGAACGAATGTACTTATGAAAACATTAATGCTTGGCAACGAGGCGGTTGCCAGAGGTTTGTATGAGGCGGGATGCAGTTTTGTGTCCAGCTATCCGGGGACGCCGAGTACGGAGATTACCGAGTGCGTGGCGAAGTATGAGGAGGTTTACGCGGAGTGGGCGCCCAACGAGAAAGTGGCGCTGGAGGCGGCGTTTGGGGCTTGTCTGCGCGGTGTGCGGAGTTTCTGCGCCATGAAACATGTGGGTTTAAATGTGGCGGCGGATCCTCTGTTTACAATTTCCTACACCGGCGTGAACGCGGGATTAGTCATTGGCGTGGCGGACGACGCCGGGATGCACAGTTCCCAGAACGAGCAGGATTCCAGACATTATGCGCGGGCGTCGAAGATTCCCATGTTGGAGCCTTCCGATTCGACGGAGGCGCTCGCTTTTGCGAAGCTTGCCTATGAGCTTTCCGAGCAGTTTGACACGGCGGTGCTGGTGAAGATGTGCACCCGCGTCAGCCATTCCCAGAGCGTTGTGGAGACGGGGGAGCGGGTCGTGCCGGAGCCGAAGAAGTATGAGAAGAATCCCGCGAAATATATTATGATGCCGGCATATGCGAAGAAAAAACATCCGCTGGTGGAGGAGCGCACGAGGGCGCTGACCGCATGGGCGGAGACGGCCAAGGTCAACCGGATCGAGGACGGAAGCGATCAATCCGTGGGTATTATCACCTCCTCCACCTGCTATCAGTATGTGAAGGAGGCGTTCGGCGATACATACCCTGTTTTGAAGCTGGGCATGATCTGGCCGATGCCCGAGCAGAAGATCAGGGATTTTGCGAGGACGGTTGCGAAGCTTGTGGTTGTGGAGGAGCTGGACGGATTTATAGAGAACCATTGCAGAAATCTGGGGCTTTCGGTATCAGGGAAAGAGCTGTTTACCGAAATCGGTGAGCTGAGCCAGAACGTGGTGAAGGAAAAACTCGGTCAGCCAGTGCAGGCGGGGGAGACCCTTTCGGAGGAGATTCCCGCAAGACCGCCCGTGATGTGCGCGGGCTGTCCGCACAGAAGCCTTTTCTATGTGTTGAAAAAATTAAACCTGACCGTACTCGGGGATATCGGGTGTTATACTTTGGGCGCGGTGGCGCCGCTTAACGCGATCGACACGACGGTTTGTATGGGCGCGTCCGTCTCCGGGCTTCACGGCTTTGTGAAGGCGGGGGATGAGGAGAGCGCGGGTAAAACGGTGGCGGTGATCGGTGATTCCACCTTTATTCATTCCGGCGTGACGGGGTTAATTAATATTGCGTACAATGAATCCAATTCCACGGTGATTATACTGGACAATTCCATCACGGGAATGACAGGTCACCAGCAGAACCCGACGACGGGCTATAACCTGAAAGGTGATCCCTGTACAAAAATTGATTTGGAGAGTCTGTGTCATGCAGTCGGCATCAAACGTGTGAAGGTGGTAGATCCCTACGACATGGAAATTTGTCAGACGGTGATTAAAGAGGAACTTGCGGCGAAGGAGCCTTCGGTGATCATTTCCCGCCGTCCCTGCGCGCTGCTCAAATATGTCAAGCATCCGGGGCCGATCTGTTCTGATCCCGAGAAGTGCAAGGGCTGTAAGGCGTGCATGAATATCGGCTGTCCGGCGATCAGCATGGTGGACGGAAAGGCGGTCATTGACGAGACGCTCTGCGTGGGCTGCGGCGTCTGCGAGCAGCTGTGTAAGTTCGGTGCGCTCGGTTAAGAGGAAAAATGACGATATTTTGCAAGACCCGGGGAAAAGCGCGAGTTAAAATAACTGTGGCAGGATGGATAGCAAGGGTCGGAATGGAGATTTCAGCATGGAAACAAAAAATATGATGATCGTGGGCGTGGGCGGACAGGGTACCCTGCTTGCGAGTAAACTTCTGGGGCGTCTGCTTCTCACAAAGGGGTTTGACGTAAAGGTCAGCGAGGTGCACGGCATGAGCCAGCGCGGCGGCAGCGTGGTCACCTATGTGCGCTGGGGCGACAGGGTCTGCTCGCCCATTATAGACAAGGGACAGGCGGACTGCATCCTTTCTTTTGAGCTTCTGGAAGCGGCACGCTACACGGAGTTTTTAAAACCGGGGGGCAGAATCATTGTGAACAGCCAGCAGATCAACCCTATGCCGGTGATTGCGGGCGCGGCGGCGTACCCGGAGAATCTGGCGGAGAAGATGGCGGCTCTGGATGCCGAGGTGGACGCTTTTGACGCGCTCTCCCTTGCGGAGGAGGCGGGGAGCAGCAAGGCGGTGAATCTGGTGCTGATGGGAAGGCTTGCGAAGCACTTTGACTTTACGGATGAGGAGTGGATGGACGCGATTGAACAGAGCGTGCCGCCGAAGTTTCTGGAGATGAATAAGAAGGCGTTTGAGGCGGGGAAAAGCGCTTGACGTAAGGGGTGTGTCCGGTTTCGGGGGACAGATTGGATAATAACAACTGTTATTATGCGGAAAAGCGAAATAATAAAAAGGAGGAAGGTATGGAACGGTATTACCAGAAAGAAATTGAGACTGCAGACAGGGAGCAGATTCTCGCGTGGCAGAATGAACGGCTTGTGAAGCAGGTGCGCCATGTGTGGGACAATGTGCCTTATTACCGCAAAAAGATGGAGGAGAAGGGAGTCGCGCCCGAGGATATTCAGAGCGTGGAAGACTTACATAAGCTGCCTTTCCTGACGAAGGACGATTTGCGGGAGGCTTATCCTTACGGGCTGCTGGCAACGCCGCTCAAGAACTGTGTGCGTATCCAGTCCACATCCGGCACGACGGGACGCAGGGTGGTGGCGTTTTATACCCAGCACGATATTGACCTGTGGGAGGACTGCTGTGCCCGCGCGATTACGGCGGCGGGCGGCACTGACGAGGATGTCTGTCATGTCTGTTACGGCTACGGGCTCTTTACCGGCGGTCCGGGGTTAAACGGCGGCAGCCATAAAGTAGGGTGCCTGACGCTTCCCATGTCCTCCGGCAATACGGACAGACAGCTGCAGTTTATGGTGGATCTGGAAGCGACCATTCTCTGCTGCACGCCTTCCTATGCGGCATTTCTGGCGGAGAGTATACATGAGCGCGGGCTGCGGGATAAGATTAAACTGAAAGCGGGTATCTTCGGCGCGGAGGCATGGAGCGAGGAGATGCGGCAGGATATTCAGGATAAGCTTGGTATCAAGGCATATGATATTTACGGGCTGACGGAAACAAGCGGTCCGGGTGTGGCATTTGAGTGCAGCGAACAGACAGGCATGCACATCAATGAAGACCATTTTATTGCGGAGATTATTGATCCCGATACGGGGGAGGCGCTTCCCGAGGGCAGCAAGGGTGAGCTGGTATTTACGGCGATTACCAAGGAGGCATTCCCGCTTCTGCGTTATCGCACGAGGGACATCTGTATCCTTTCCAGAGAGAAATGCTCCTGCGGACGTACCCATGTGAAGATGAGCAAGCCCATGGGCAGAAGCGACGACATGCTGATCGTGAAGGGCGTCAACGTCTTCCCGTCCCAGATCGAGACGGTACTTCTGGAGCAGGGTTATCCCGCAAACTATCAGATTATCGTGGACCGTGTCAACAATTCCGACACGATTGAGGTCATGGTGGAGATGACGCCTGAGAACTTCTCCGATAATCTCGGTAAGATCACGGAGATGGAGAAGGGGCTGGTATCGGCTCTCAAGGCAATGCTTGGTATCTACGCGAAGGTTCGTCTGGTGGCGCCCAAGTCCATTACGAGGAGCGAGGGCAAGGCTGTGCGCGTGATCGACAAGCGGAAAATCTAAGACAACAAATGGGGAAAGAGGGTTTTGGGGCGGCATAACAGGCAGCCCGGGAAATCTGGAATCCCGATACAGTAGAATGAGAAAGGAGCAGGGTTATTATGACAATACCTCAGATTTCTGTATTTCTGGAAAATAAAGCGGGACAGCTTGCGGATATTACCCACATTTTATCGGAGAATCAGGTGAACATGCGGGCGCTTAATATCGCGGAGACGGCGGACTACGGCGTCCTGCGTCTGATCGTGGACGACGCGTCCAAGGCTTCCTCCATTCTTTTAGAGCACGGCTTTATCCTGACCATGACACCGGTTGTGGGTGTGGCGGTACCCGATACGCCCGGCGGCTTAAGCAAAGTGCTCGGCGTGATTTCCGATGCCGGGATGGATGTGGAGTATATGTATTCCGTGTTCGGGCAGAAGGACGGGCAGGCGTGCATGATCTTCCGTGTGGCGGATACGGACGGATTGGCGGCGGTTCTTGACAAGACTGGAATCGGCACGATCGGCGGGGATGATCTGGGACTGCATTAATGTATTTGGAGAGAAGAATACCACAAACTTGCCAGAAACTGGCGGTTTGTGGTATTTTTTTCGTTACCGTTCCGTTCGGTACAAATTTTTGGGCAAATGACCGTGTTTGCGGTATTCGTATAATATACAACGGGTGATAAGTAAATACATATATTACGAAAATATGGTCATATGACCGAAAGTTCGAAATGAAATGATGACTTGATCAATGTAGGACAGGTACATTTTTCAAGTTTTTGAAAAAATGTAAATTAGCGCTTGCTATTTTTATACCGGGGGGGGGGTATAATGGTATGGAAAGCAGTTCCAAAAGGGACATGCCTTTTGAAACCGATAGGACAGGAGACATAATGAAGGAGGAAACGAGGATATGTGTAGGAAATTGTTGAAAAAAGCCGCATTATTTGCCATGGCGGCGGCTCTGTGTGTAGGTGCGTTTGTACCCATGACGGCGAAAGCGGCTGAGGTGTCGGCATCATTTCTTGCCGGAGATTGGTATTCCAGACATTTCGCCGGGATGGAATGGAACGGTCACGTAAGCGACGGCATGTTACATTTTAAGGACGATGGCACATATGATGACATGTGGAGGGATTCTAAGAAATATCATTTGGAGGGCGGCTCTTTAAACATAGAGGGCGACGAGGTGTCTTTCGATTTCTGGGGAGGATGGCCGGGGTATGATACCATTGATTCGGCAAAAGGTAACAGCAATGTACAGATATTTATCCTGCGTGGCGACAACAGGATGGAGTACGGTAATTTGGTCTGGAGCGAGAATGATAGCTATTGGGTATGGAATGACACAACTTCCTGGACGAGAGTGGCGGAGGGCGGTTCCGACGACGAGTCCGATGAGGATGAGGAGACCGAAGAGGAAGCGGCAGAGAGAAAGGCGTTAGAAGAGGCACACAGGGAAGCGGTGCGCCTGGAAAAGGAAGCGGCGGAACAGGGATTTGAGAATGCGGCGCAGATGCAGGAAGCGCAGTCAGCAGGTAAATCCGCAGCAGAGTATTATAACAATGCGGTTGTGACCACAGGGGGGATTGAAAACGCAGTGCCTGTGGCGCAGGGCGGTCAGCTGATTATCGACGGGGAGGTCACGAACGCGTCCGCCACGGTCTCCAAGGTATCTTCTGTCTATGTGGACTCTGTCCGCGCGGCACGTGAGGGCAGACTGTTAAATGTGGTGGATGTGCGGTTCCCGGCGCATGAGGTGGTTGTCAATTTCTATATGCCCGGCATTGAGGCAGGCGATACTGTCACGGCGGTACAGTTTACGGACGGTACATGGACGGATGTGGAAGTGGTGGAAGTGAGAACAGACCATGTTCTCCTTAAGCTGATGCGTTCCGGTGTCGTTGCCTTTCTCGAAAAATAAGGCTGTGTGACCTACAGTAAAAAGTGGTTGACAAACAGAAAAATATCGTATACATTATAAAACAGTGAAGTTCTACACACGATATATGACAGGCGTTGAAGAGAACAAGTAGTGGATTGGGAAACGGACAGAAAGCAGCCGGCGGATGAGAGGCGCGCGGGAACTTCTCCATGAATACATCTCGGAGCTTCGCGGCAGAATGGCGGTGTGTGCTTAGTAGGCTGCGACGGAGGAATGCACGTTACAGCAGGAGAGTATCGTCAAAGAAAAATAGCGGACGCTATTTTATGACTGTACTCAGTGAGGCAGCCGGTGCGAGCCGTCTGCGAAATTAGGTGGTAACACGAGTTTAACCCTCGTCCTGATAATCAGGACGGGGGTTCTTTTGCGCGAATAAGCAGAGTCAGAAGTTTTGTGAAGCATTTCGAGCCTGCTTATTCGCGTGTACGATGAAGAAAGGAGACAATCAACATGGGAATCTACGAAGAATTACAGGCGAGGGGTCTTCTCGCGCAGCTCACGGACGCGGAGGAGATCCGCGACCTGATCAACAACGGAAAGGCGGTCTTTTATATCGGTTTTGACCCCACGGCGGACAGCCTGCATGTGGGGCATTTCATGGCGTTATGCCTGATGAAGAGATTACAGGAGGCAGGCAACAAGCCGATCGCCCTGATCGGCGGCGGAACGGCAATGATCGGTGATCCTTCCGGGCGGACGGATATGCGCTCCATGATGACGAAGGAGACGATCGAGCACAACTGTGAGTGCTTTAAGAAGCAGATGAGCCGTTTTATCGATTTTTCCGAGGGCAAGGCGCTGATGGTGAACAATGCGGACTGGCTGCTCGACTTAAATTATGTGGAGTTTATCAGGGATGTGGGGGCGTGCTTTTCCGTGAACAACATGCTCCGTGCGGAGTGCTATAAGCAGAGAATGGAGAAAGGACTGAGTTTCCTTGAATTTAACTACATGATTATGCAGAGCTATGATTTTCTGGAGCTTTATAAGAGATACGGCTGCAACATGCAGTTCGGCGGGGACGACCAGTGGAGCAACATGTTGGGCGGTACGGACCTGATCCGCAGAAAGCTCGGGGAGGACGCTTACGCCATGACGATTACCCTGCTGATGAACTCTGAGGGGAAAAAGATGGGCAAGACGCAGAAGGGCGCGGTATGGCTTGACCCCGAGAAGACCACTCCCTTTGAATTTTACCAGTACTGGCGAAACGTGGACGACGCGGACGTGCTCAAGTGCCTTCGGATGCTCACCTTCCTGCCCCTTTCGCAGATCGAGGAGATGGACGGCTGGGAGGGCAGCCAGCTGAACGAGGCGAAGGAGATTCTTGCTTACGAGCTGACCAATCTGGTGCACGGTGAGGAGGAAGCCGAAAAGGCGAAAGAGGCGTCGAAGGCGCTTTTTGCCGGGGGCGGAAGCTCCGAGAATATGCCGACGGTGACTTTGGCGGAGGCGGATTATCGGGAAGGTAAGATAGACATTCAGGGCATTCTGGTTGCGGCAGGTCTGGCGGCGTCCCGCTCCGAGGCGCGCAGGGCAGTGGAACAGGGCGGCGTGACCGTGAGGGGCGAGAAAGTGACGGATTTAAAGACCTGCTACACGAAGGAAGAGATTGCTGCGGAAGAGTTTATTGTGAAGAAAGGGAAAAAGAGCTTTAAGAAGATTCTGACGTAGGCTGTGGGGCCGAAATAACATATGAAATGGAAATGACAGGAGAAAGAGGTGGCGACCATGGAAAAGAGAGCAAAGGGAAGAACATTAATGTCCTACGCGCCGGATATCAAGGTGGTGGACTGTACGCTGCGGGACGGCGGGCTGGTAAACGATTTCTATTTCACGGATGAGTTTGTCAAAGGGCTGTATCGTGCGAACATCAAGGCGGGCGTGGATTATATGGAGTTCGGTTATAAGGCTTCCAAAGAGATGTTCGACGTGAACAAGTTCGGCAAGTGGAAATTCTGCGATGACAGGGACATCCGTGCCATTGTGGGCGATAACAAGACAGATATGAAGATCGGTATCATGGCAGATGTGGGACGGTGCGACTTCCGAAAGGATATCCTGAACAAGAAGGACAGCCCGATCGATCTGGTGCGTGTGGCGACTTATATCAATACCATACCGGCTGCTATTGAAATGATTGAGGACTGCACAAAGAAGGGGTATGAGACCACCGTCAATATCATGGCGATCTCCAAGGCCAACGAGACGGATCTTGACGCGGCGCTTGATCTGCTGGGGCAGAGCAGTGTGGGAACGATCTACATTGTGGACAGCTACGGTTCCCTGTACCCGGAGCAGGCAAGGCGTCTTGCGGACAAGTATATGGAGGTGGCAGCAAAGTACGGGAAAAAAGTCGGCATCCACGCGCATAACAACCAGCAGCTCGCGTTTGCAAATACTGCGGAAGTGGTTATCATGGGCGTGAGCTATCTGGATGCCACGGTGAACGGCATGGGAAGAGGCTGCGGAAACTGCCCGAGCGAATTGCTTTTGGGCTTTTTGAAGAACCCCAAGTACAATGTGAATCCGATTCTTCGCTTTATCGAGAGGGAGATCAACCCGCTTAAAGAATCCGGGCTGACATGGGGGTATGACGTGCCCTACCTGCTGACGGGACTGTTAAATCAGCATCCGAAGTCCGCGATCCAGTTTATGAAGGAGAACAGAAAGGATTATTACGAGTTCTACCTGGAACTGCTGGAGAGCTTCTGATAAAATATTTGACGTTATTTATTTACCATGTGGTAGAATAATATGGATACTTATGGCGGCGCGCTGACTGGAAGATAAGAGGACAGACAGGAAAATACAGGGGTGATGTACGGTGAAATCACGTGAAGACGATGATCTGGAGTTTTTGGATTTGGATGATGGGAAAGATGATCTGCCGGAGGCGGAAGAGGATCAGGACGACGAGGAGGAGCTGTTTGACGAGGAGCTTGATGAGCATACGCTTCGGTTTGTGCACAGAGTATTATTTCCCTCTGTCATAGGGCTTGTGGCAGTGATCGTTGTGGTGGCGGCTGTCTTTCTGTTTAGAGGAAACAAAAATACGCAGAAGGCGGTTCCGGCGAACTCGGATATGACAGAGACGCAGGGTGAAGACGAGGCGCAGCCTGGACCGAAAGACGGACAGGGGACGGAGACAGACGAAAAACATGCGGAAGAGCCTGCGCCGGGCGGAGCGGATGAGGAAGCCTCACAGGAGGAGGATGACCCTGAAACGGAGACTATGAGTACCGAACAAGGAACGGAGGTTGATGTCAGTGCCCTCCTTTCTTCAGGGGCGGCTGCTGAGACAGACGAGATCACTTTCGGGATCGACGTGGCGAGATATCAGGGAACGATAGACTGGGCGCAGGTGGCAGCGTCAGGCGTTGACTTTGCCATGGTGCGGGTAGGTTATCGCATGAATGAGAGCCGGGAGATCATTGCAGATAGTAACGCCCGTTATAATATGCAGGAAGCGCAGAAAAACGGGATTAAGCTGGGCGCATATTTCTTTTCCACGGCAGTTAATGAGGAGGAGGCGAAAGAGGAGGCGGACTGGACGGCGGATTACATAGCGCAGTATCAGATCACCTATCCCGTGGCTTTCGACTGTGAGGGGTTTGATCGGGAAAGCAGCGCGCAGTACGGGCTCTCTGCATCCGAAAGGACAGACATAGCCATCGCTTTTTTGAATAGAATTTATGAGAGAGGCTATACGCCCATGTTCTATTCTTCCATGCATGAGATGACAGGGGATGCGGCATGGGAGACGTCCCGGATTGAGCAAAAATACCGTATTTGGGTTTCACAGTATCCCTCTGTACCCTATCCCCAGACGGAAAAGTCTTCTTACGGCGGCGTTCATGCCATGTGGCAGTATACCAACAGGGGCACGGTCGCGGGTATCAGCCAGCCGGTGGATGTCAATATCGCCTATTTCGGGTATGAGGGTACGGCGGGTGCCCAGAGTGAGGAAGCACCGGAGGAGGCAACCGCGGATGTGGAGGCGCTCATGCCGTTTACGACGGTAGAGGAAGATGTGACGGCAAAGGACTCCACCAACCTGCGCAATATCCCCAGTCAGGGGGACGACAGCACGGTGGTGTACACACTGAAAAACGGGGAGACGGTGAAGAGGACGGGCGTAAGCAACAGCGGCTGGTCAAGGCTTATCTATAATGATCAGACGGTCTACGCCGTGAGCAGTTACCTGACCACGGACCTTGGCTATCAGGCGCCGAAACAGGAGGCGCAGGAGGGCGCGGGCAGCGGCGACGGGCTTAGGACGAAGTTTACTGAGAGAAATGAGCAGGTGACGGCGAAGATTGAGGTCAATCTGCGCGCACTGCCGAGTGTGACTAATCCGGACGCCGTGGTGGTGGCGGTACTGCACAACGGAGAGTATGCCACCAGGACAGGAATCAATGAAGATTATGGCTGGTCGCGGGTAGAGTATAACGGGCAGACACTCTACGCCATATCAAGTTATCTTCGCGCAGGCAATGAGTAGTGCGCAGACAGTTAAATAAGCGAAACGTTGGAAACCATAAAGGATTGGAGGAGGTTCCGTATGAGAACAGTAATAGAAAATCAGCAGTTCGATGAAGAACGTGCGTTATATAATCTGCGGGAAGCAGACGTGAAGAATTGTATATTTGCCGGTCCGGCGGATGGAGAGTCGGTTCTGAAGGAATCCCGGGATGTGAATCTGGCAGACTGTACCTTTTCCCTGCGGTATCCCCTGTGGCATGTGAAAAAGTTTACCATGGAACATTCGACCATGGATGAGCTGACGAGGGCGGCAATCTGGTATGCGTCGGACGGCGTGATAAAAAATTCCACGCTGGGCGGTATCAAGGCGGTCAGGGAATGTGAGCGGATTTGTCTGGAGGACTGTCATATTGTGTCGCAGGAGTTTGGATGGAAATCAGAAGAAATTACATTGAAGGATTCGGAGATTGAGTCAGAGTATCTGTTTTTTGACAGCAGGAACGTGAAGCTGGAGCGGGTGAAAATGAAGGGAAAGTATTCCTTTCAGTATATGAAGAATCTGGAAATCACGGATTGTGTTCTTGACACCAAGGACGCGTTCTGGCACAGTGAGAATGTGACGGTCCGAAATTCCGTGGTGAAGGGAGAGTATCTTGCATGGTTTTCCGACGGGCTGACCCTGATCGACTGTAAGATTATCGGAACACAGCCGTTATGCTACTGCAAGAATTTGAGACTGGTCAACTGTACGATGGAAGATACGGATCTGTCCTTCGAGTATTCGGATGTGGAGGCGGATGTGAAGGGGCATGTGATTTCCATCAAAAATCCGAAGTCCGGGACTATCACAGTGGACAGCGTGGGGGAAATTATAAAAGAATCTCCTGTTATGGAATGTTCTGGTGAAGTTGTGATTCGGGATAATAACGAGTGATACCACGGAAATAGCAAATGTTACTATCTGATATTGCGACAGAGAATATGAAAACGGAGTGGTTTACTTAAGTCAGGTGATTTTATCTGCTGTAGGAGAGCCAGAATACAAAACGGGTTATATATTAAACTGTATTTTAATATATAGCCCGTTTTTCGTTTTGATTTAATTTTTGTAGATGGCTTTCAGATGATCCATTTTCGCTCCGGCATTCACCAGAAGCGCGTCTAAAAGAGTGATGGCCGCCATGGATTCCACCACAACGACCGCCCGGGGAACGATCACAGGGTCATGCCTGCCCCGGATGGAGATCTGTATCTCCTCATTCTGCCTGTTTACGGTATCCTGAGGGGAAAAGATGGAGGGCGTAGGCTTTATATGGGCGCGCAGCACGATCTGCGAGCCGTCGCTGATTCCCCCAAGAATGCCGCCTGCGTGGTTGGAGGTTTTCACGACCTTCCCGTTTTTCAGGCGGAAAGGATCGTTGTTGGAAGAGCCGCCTCGGGTGGCAGCTTCGATGCCGTCGCCGATTTCCACTGCCTTGACTGCGCCTATGGACATGACTGCCTTTGCCAGATTGGCGTCCAGCTTCTCAAATACGGGATCGCCCAGACCTGCCGGGACACCGTCTATTAAGCATTCGATCACCCCCCCTGCGGAATCGTAATTGCTCATGCAGTCCGCCAGATATTTTTCCGCCAGGGTAGAGGCATCCGCGTCGGGCATACAGGTGGGTGTCTCGGAGACCGCCGCCCGGTCAAAGCGTTCCGGGCTGACCGTGATGGGACCGATGGATTTTGTGTAGGCGAACAGTTCTATACCGAACTCCCGCAGCGCCTTTGCGGCGATCGCGCCCGCGGCCACTCGACCGATGGTTTCCCGCCCGGAGGAACGTCCGCCGCCCCGATAGTCGCGGAAGCCGTATTTCCGGTCAAAAGTATAGTCCGCGTGACCGGGGCGGTAACATTCGGCGATTTCCGAATAGTCTCCCGAGCGTTGGGAGGTGTTTCTGATCAGCAGAGAAATAGGAGTTCCTGTGGTCTTTCCCTCAAAAACGCCGGAGAGAATCTCTACGGCGTCCGCTTCTTTGCGGGGGGTGGTAATCCTGCTCTGTCCGGGCTTTCGCCTGTCGAGATATAACTGAATATCGTTTTCTGTAAGTGGTAATCCGGCGGGACAGCCGTCCACCACAACGCCCAGCCCGGCGCCATGTGACTCGCCCCATGTAGTGATTCGATAGATAATTCCCAGTGTTGAGCCTGCCATTGTCTGATCCTTTCTTAAATTGCGTGAAGTTTTCTGGAAACAACATGCAGGATATCCTGCATAATTAAATTGCACATGAAATATCAAATGTACAATTAAATACAATGTTAGGTGATCCGATCTTCCTCTTTTGCCCGAAAAAACGGATAACACATATTATGTATGTGGAAAAACGCGTTTTTATCCGTATTCAGCATACCATATTCTGTTCAAAAAGCAAGAGCGGTGAAAGGAAAAGAGGAAGAGAAGAGCGGGGCGTGGAGAGGGCGGCAGAAGAGCGGTGAAAGAAAAAATCAAATCAAAGAGGTAACGAATTAAAAAAAAGGGAGAAATATGACAGATTTACATAAAAAAGGGGTGTACAAATAAATTTTATATGTTATGATATATGACAGAATTATAGGCGAACTAGATTTGAGGACTGAATGGAAAAAACATTTCGACAAAAAATAATAACATACTTTACTGATGTGGCGAAAAAAAACAGACTGTTAAAATATCCTTCTCTGGCGGGGATGTCGGTAGCGCTTTTTTTCTATTATATAGGGATGCATTTTCTGATGAACGGAAAACGTTACGCCAGTATGCTCTTTGTAGCCGTCTATTTTATGAGCAGCTGCAGCTTTTCTTTTGCCGTGTTTGCGGAGCGTACCGGTTTTACCGGCGCACAGGAAACTTACAGCGCGATTGTGGAAACCTCGGATGTATCGCTGGCGGTGGTAGAGCCCGTGAATCCGGTCGTGAAGGAGATTCTGGAAGAGGGCAACGTGATTGCTTCAGAGCATGACGAGGGAGCCGAGACATTCACTTTGGACGATCTGTTGGAGCAGCATGAGCACGACTACAGAACAGGAACGGACGACGGTTATGGGGAGCAGCAGCCGGAGGCAGGTACAGGTACGGATGTGAAGTTGGGCTTTGATAGCTCTGACTGGCGGCTTGTCCTTATCAATAAGCAGCACCCCATTCCCGATGATTACGATTTCAAGCTGGGAACGTTTACATCCGGCATGCGCTGTGATGAGCGTGTGATCGAGGATCTGCTCCTTATGATGCAGGCGGCTAAGAAGGACGGTTTAAATCTCGTGGTCAGATCGCCGTACAGGACGTCTGATCATCAGGAAGATAATTTCAATGACAGAATCAAATCTTATATGAAACAGGGTCTGTCGTATATGGAAGCTTATAAGGCGACTTCCAGAGTGATTACAGTTCCCGGATGCAGCGAGCATGAGGTGGGGCTGGCGCTTGACATCACCTCTGATTCCTTTATACCGCTGCTGCAGGGGTTCGCGGATACGGAGGAGGGCAAGTGGCTTGAGGCGCACAGCCATGAGTACGGGTTTATCCTGCGGTATCCTTCCGGCAAAGAGTATATTACTGGTATTGAGTATGAGCCGTGGCATTTCCGCTATGTGGGCAGAGAGGCGGCTGCGATTATGAAGGATGAAGAATTGTGTCTGGAAGAGTTTTGGGATAAATATTTGTGATTTGAGATTCCGCGATGCGGAATCATGGGGGTTAGTATGTATCGGATTTTGAAACGGGAAGGCAGGGCGAAACGGGCTGAGTTTACGACAGTACACGGCGTGATTCAGACCCCTGTCTTTATGAATGTAGGGACAGTGGCTGCTATCAAGGGCGCGGTATCAACGGAGGATCTGGAACAGATCGGCACGCAGGTGGAACTGTCCAATACTTATCATTTGCATGTGAGACCGGGGGACAGGGTAATCAGGGAACTTGGCGGTCTGCATAAATTTATGTCATGGAATAAGCCGATTCTCACGGATTCCGGCGGTTTTCAGGTATTTTCCCTGGCGGGGCTCAGGCGGATTAAGGAGGAGGGGGTATATTTTCACTCCCATATAGACGGCCGTAAGATTTTTATGGGACCGGAGGAGAGTATGCGGATACAGAGCAACCTTGCCTCCACGATAGCGATGGCTTTTGACGAGTGCCCGGCAAGCACGGCGGAGAGAAAATATGTGGAGGATTCCGTGGCGCGCACGACAAGATGGCTTGCCCGCTGTAAGCGGGAAATGGAGCGTCTGAACAGTCTGGATGACACGATCAATAAAAAACAACTGTTATTTGCGATCAATCAGGGCGCGGTCTTTGATGATATCCGCATAGAACATGCAAAACAGATCGCAGAGCTTGGCTGTGACGGTTATGCGCTGGGCGGTCTTGCGGTGGGCGAGAGCCATGAGCAGATGTACCATGTGATCGAGGAGACGGTTCCCTGGCTGCCTGCTGATAAACCTACCTATCTGATGGGGGTCGGGACGCCGGCAAATATTCTGGAGGCGGTGGAACGTGGCGTGGATTTCTTTGACTGTGTGTATCCTACGAGAAACGGCCGGCATGGCCATCTGTATACGAACCGCGGAAAGATCAACCTCTTTAACGCGAAATACGAGCTGGATGAAAGACCCATTGAGGAGGGGTGCCCCTGTCCGGCGTGCAGGCGTTACTCCAGGGCATATATCCGGCATCTCTTAAAGGCGAAGGAGATGCTGGGGATGCGGCTCTGCGTGCTTCATAATCTTTATTTCTATAATACCATGATGACGGAAATTAGGGATGCGCTGGATGAGGGACGGTTTGCAGAGTATAAGAGGAATAAGCTGCACGGAATGCAGAAGGCGGGGGCGGAAAACGGTAATGCTTAAGAGGCGTAACAGGGAAACCGACGGCTGAACAGTTACTAAGGGTTTGCGAAATTTTCAGGAAAGGGCTTGTTTTTCACCGCTAAGTTGTGTATGATAAGCAATAGTATTTTTATTGAATGAGGCAACGGAGGAAATAGTATGAGATTATTATTATCGGCTGAAGCAGCGGGGGCTGCTACCGGCGGCGGCATGATTATGGTTATCTATATCGTCATTATTGTGGCGTTTATGTATTTTGTTATGATTCGTCCGCAGAAGAAGGAACAGAAAAGGATGGCGGCGATGCTGGCGGATATGTCAGTCGGCGACTGCGTGTTGACTAGCAGCGGATTCTACGGCATTGTGATTGACATTACCGACGATACGGTGATCGTTGAATTCGGCAGCAACAAGAACTGCCGTATCCCCATGCAGAAGTCGGCGGTCGCGCAGATCGAGAAGGCGGAGACAGAATAAGAACGGTGGTAGATTTTTGGGGACTGTGGCGCAATGTCATGGTCCTTTTTTTTATTTTTTCTTAAATTTTTAATATTGTTATTGACATCAACATATAAATGCTGTAAACTTACAGCTTGTGTGAAAGCATGAAAATATTTTTGATTTAGGGAGGAGATTGTTATGAAGAGAAGAACAGTAAAAGCACTGGTTTGTGCGACACTTATGGCGATGAGCCTTTCCGTGACCGCATGCGGCGGTTCCGATGAAGCATCTAATGGTGCGGATGCAGCGACGGAAGAAGAGGCTCCTGCGGCAGAAGAAGAGGCTCCTGCGGCGGAGGAAGAGGCTTCTGCGGAAGAGGAAACTCCCGCAGCTGAAGAAGCGTCCGCTGAAGAGGAAGCTCCTGCGGCTGATGCCGCTTCCGGTATGACACTGGAAGAGTACATGAACTCGACGCCTGATCAGAAAAAGCAGTTTGAGGAGGAGATGGCTGCGTCTGCACAGGATGGGATATCCATAGCTGTAGATGTCAAAGGAAATGATTTTACTTACATTTACACTTTTGAGGACGATTCCTTGATTACCGACGAGGTTAAGTCCAATCTGAAAACCGGACTGGAGGCGACGGCATCTGTTTTTGCGATGATGGCAGAACAGATGGACGAGGCTATAGGCGCTGATAAGGGCACTGTTACAATCATTGTAAAGTACCAGGACGGCAGCGGAAATGTACTTGAGGAAGGAAGCTTCCACGCGGAGTAAGAGAAAAAGAGTTCATTATTTTACAGTAATGGAGAAAGAAAGCCGGGTCAGAAATGATCCGGCTTTTTATGCGCAGACCCGCGCGGTGAGTAGGGAAAGATAAATCTTTCTTACTCGATTGTTGAAATTTATGCGGGAATAGTCTATGATAAATAAGTATTATTTTGCGATAAAACAGCTTTGCGGCAGAACGGAGGAACCTATGGAGTTAAAGATAACCTGTATCCCGGGAGACGGGATCGGTCCGGAAATTGTAACGGAGGCAAAGAAAGCGCTTAACGCGGTGGCGGAAAAATACGGGCATGACATGCAGTATACGGATATTCTGATGGGCGGCGCGTCCATCGACGTACATGGGGTGCCCCTGACGGACGAGGCGGTGGAGACCGCGCGGAGTGCGGACGCGGTGCTGATGGGTTCGATTGGCGGCGACACGACCACTTCCCCATGGTATAAGCTCGCTCCCAATTTGCGGCCCGAGGCGGGGCTTTTAGCGATCCGCAAGGCGTTAAATCTTTTCGCCAATCTTCGCCCTGCGGTTTTATACGAAGAGCTGGCGGGCGCCTGCCCCCTGAAAACGGAAATTTCGGAAAAAGGCTTCGACATGCTGATTATGCGGGAGCTGACGGGCGGTCTGTACTTTGGCGAGAGAAGAACCACGGAGGAGAACGGTGTAAGGAAAGCTGTGGATACGCTGACTTATGATGAGAATGAGATCCGCAGGATTGCCATAAAGGGCTTTGACATTGCGAGAAAGCGGAAAAAGAAAGTGACCAGCGTGGATAAGGCGAATGTGCTGGATTCTTCCAGACTGTGGAGAGCCGTCGTGGAAGAGGTGGCGAAGGACTATCCCGACGTGACGCTGGAACATATGCTGGTGGACAACTGCGCGATGCAGCTTGTAAAAGACCCGGCACAGTTTGACGTGATTCTGACCGAGAATATGTTTGGCGATATTTTATCCGATGAGGCGAGTATGGTGACCGGTTCCATCGGTATGTTGGCATCCGCCTCGCTGAACGATACGAAGTTCGGTCTGTATGAGCCCAGCCACGGTTCCGCGCCCGACATTGCGGGCAAAGATCTGGCAAATCCCATTGCAACTATCCTCTCGGCGTCCATGATGCTGCGCTACAGTTTTGATCTGGACAAGGAGGCGGACGCGATTGACAATGCCGTAAAACAGGTATTGAAGGACGGCTACCGCACCGGCGACATCATGTCCGAGGGCTGTGAGCAGGTGGGCTGCAAAAAAATGGGCGACTTGATTGTGGAGAGGATTAAATAAGTACGTGAGTTATTTTTTAAAGCACCGGGAAAAGGGTGTGACCACTTATTTTATAGCGGGAAAGAAACCGAAAATAACCGCAGAAGACAAAGTTTTTATTCTGCTTATGCTTGTGATGGCGGTCTATTACGCAAGGAGGATGTTTCTCCTGACGCCATGGTACGACGAGCTGTATACTTATTACTATTTTATCAGCAGGGGTCCGGTGTATGCGGCGATTCACTGGCCGCTTCCCAACAATCATGTGGGATATTCGACGCTGTCCGCCTGTCTGGGGATATTTGGATGCGCGCCTGTCGCCCTGCGTGGTGTATCCTTTTTATGTAGTCTGGGCAGTTTGGTTTTGTTGTACCGTATATCGAAGAAATACCTTGAGGAGGGGCTCGCGCTCATTCCCGCGTTTCTTTTTGCCGGCATGTATATGGTCAACCAGCTTGCGGTGCAGGGCAGGGGCTACGCCCTTGTGACGTTCTGTTATCTGACTTCGCTGGCGACGCTTTATGCGATTGTGGCGGAGAAGAAAAATAACAAAAGTAATTATATTATGTTCGGCGCGTCGCTTGTGATTGCCCTGTGGGCGATTCCGAGCAGCCTGTATGTGGTGATGCCGGTCTGCCTGGTCGGGGGCTTTCTTCTGTTTTTAGACAGGGATTACAGGCGGCTTTTACGGCTGATTGCCGTGTCGCTGGTCAGTGCGGTGTGTGTTGCGGGGCTTTATGGCATCCTGTGGCTGGCGGTCGGTTCCAATCTGCTTTCCAAGACGCCGGATGGTCCGTTTTATATGGCGGGACATATTGACATCATTCTCCATGCGCCGTTTCGGGCGCTGCGGGAAGGCATTGATTACATGCTGGCAACTCCCTATATCCAGAGCATGACGAGGCAGGTATTTTGGGCACAGGCGGGACACTGGCTGAAAACGCTGTTCGGATCGCAGCTTTCACCCTGGTCCGGATTTTTCGGAAACGGGATGTGCGCCCTGCTCTTAATCGGGCTTCTGGCGGCGGCAGCCTGTCTGATAAAAAGACCAAAGAAGGTTTTCTTGGAGTGGTATTTCGTACTGACAGCGGTTTTGCTTGCCGCAGCGATCGTGATCCAGTGTAAGCTTCCTTACCAGAGAGTGTTTTCTTTTCTCGGCGTGTGGGCGGCGCTTCTGGTTGGATGGCTGACACAGCAGACATTGTCACTTTTGGAGAAGCTGCCGGAGAGCCGGTGTAAGGGCGGAATAGAGAAGGGATGCAGGTGGTTTGTCTATCTGGCGGCAGGCGTGTCGTGGGCTTTTGTGTTGGCGGATATGGCGGCATACAGCATCCGGGATGAGCAGATTGCGGACGCTTATGAGCAGATTGAGATAGAGGGCACGGATATTGTTGCGGTGACGGACTGCGATCAGGAGTATCTGCTCCTGTATCTTTATGGGCTGGGAGAGGACCGGGTCACGAGAAATATAGAGGAGGCGGATATCGTTCTTCTGGATAAGGCGCTTCTGGGACTGCCTTATGGTTACAGGGGGGCTCCGGAAGAGTGGAAGTTTTATCTGACGCAGGAGGAAGTGGAGTCCAAACAGTCTTATATAGAAGAAAATATGACACAGGTTTATGAAAACTGGCAGGTTATCCTGTTTGAGAGATAAAGGAGGAGAAAAATAATGAGAAGTGACAATGTGAAAGCGGGTACCCAGCAGGCGCCCCACAGAAGTCTGTTTAATGCACTCGGGTTCACACAGGAGGAGATGAAGAAGCCTATGGTCGGTATCGTCAGCTCCTACAATGAGATCGTGCCCGGGCATATGAATCTGGATAAAATTGTGGACGCGGTGAGGCTTGGCGTGGCGGAGGCGGGCGGCGTGCCCGTGGTGTTCCCGGCGATCGCGGTCTGCGATGGGATTGCCATGGGACATATCGGCATGAAGTATTCGCTTGTGACCCGCGATCTGATTGCGGATTCCACGGAATGTATGGCGCTGGCACATCAGTTTGACGCGCTAGTGATGGTGCCAAACTGTGACAAGAATGTTCCCGGGCTTCTGATGGCGGCGGCGCGCATCAATGTGCCCACGGTCTTTGTGTCCGGCGGACCCATGCTGGCGGGACACGTGAAAGGACAGAAGAGAAGCCTTTCCTCTATGTTTGAGGCGGTCGGCTCCCATGCGGCGGGGACGATTACGGATGAGGAGCTTCTGGAATTTGAGGAGAAGACCTGTCCGACCTGTGGTTCCTGTTCGGGTATGTACACGGCAAATTCCATGAACTGCCTGACCGAGGCGCTGGGTATGGGACTGCGCGGCAACGGCACGATCCCGGCGGTCTATTCCGAGCGCATCAAGCTGGCAAAACACGCGGGCATGACTGTGATGAAGCTTTTGGAAAAGGATATCAGACCGAGGGATATCATGACGAAGGACGCGATCCTGAATGCCCTTACGGTGGATATGGCGCTTGGCTGTTCCACCAACTCCATGCTGCATCTGCCGGCGATCGCCCATGAGGTTGGTTTTGACTTTGACATCGCTTTTGCCAATGAGATCAGTGAGAAGACACCCAATGTCTGTCATCTGGCTCCGGCAGGTCCCACTTATATGGAAGATCTGAACGAGGCGGGCGGTGTTTACGCGGTGATGAAGGAGCTTGCGGATATCGGGCTGCTCCACACGGACTGCATGACAGTGACGGGAAGTACGATCGGCGAGAATATAAAGGACGCGGTTAATAAAAATACAGATGTTATTAGAACGGTGGAAAACCCTTACAGCAGGACGGGCGGTCTCGCTGTCTTAAAGGGAAACCTGGCGCCCGACGGCAGTGTGGTGAAGCGCTCCGCCGTGGTGGAGGAGATGATGGTGCACGAAGGTCCCGCGCGTGTCTTTGAGTGCGAGGAGGACGCGATTGCGGCGATTAAGGGCGGTAAGATCGTGGCGGGTGATGTGGTTGTGATCCGTTATGAGGGACCGAAAGGGGGTCCCGGTATGCGTGAGATGTTAAATCCCACCTCAGCGATTGCGGGCATGGGGCTCGGTTCCAGCGTTGCGCTGATTACGGACGGTCGTTTTTCCGGCGCATCCAGAGGCGCGTCCATTGGTCATGTATCTCCTGAAGCGGCAGTGGGCGGTCCCATTGCGCTGGTGGAAGAGGGCGATATCATCAGCATTGATATTCCTAACATGAAGCTGGATGTGAAGGTGTCCGACGAGGAGATGGCAGCGAGAAGGGAGAAATGGCAGCCAAGAGAGCCCAAGGTGACAAGCGGTTATCTCGCGAGATACCGGGAGATGGTGACAAGCGGCAACAGGGGCGCGATTCTGGAAACGTGTGAAGGAAAGCACTGAGCTCGAAAGAACCTCGCTAAGTGTTTTCAAGCTTCACACAGGAGAATGCCCAAAACCAGCATTTTCCGCACCAATTTAAACAAAAATAACAGTCGTGATTTTATAAAAACAGGCAGGAGGAGAAAACATGGTATTGACAGGTGCGCAGATTGTAGTGGAATGTCTGAAAGAGCAGGGAGTGGACACTGTGTTCGGCTATCCCGGCGGCACGATTTTAAATGTGTACGACGCGCTGTATCAGCACAATGAGGAGATCAATCATATTTTGACGTCCCATGAGCAGGGGGCGGCACACGCGGCGGACGGCTACGCCAGAGCCACCGGCAGGGTGGGCGTCTGTCTGGCAACCAGCGGCCCGGGCGCGACCAATCTGGTGACGGGAATCGCGACGGCTTATATGGATTCGGTGCCTGTGGTGGCGATTACCTGTAACGTAAATCTGCCCCTTCTGGGAAAGGATTCTTTTCAGGAGGTGGATATCGCGGGAATCACAATGCCCATCACCAAGCATAATTATATAGTGAAGGATGTCAATATTCTGGCGGACACGCTCAGAAAGGCATTTGCCATTGCGAGAAGCGGCAGACCCGGTCCGGTGCTTGTGGATATCACGAAGGATGTGACGGCAAATTCCTGTGACTATGAGAAAAAGACTCCGGAGAAAGCGGAAAAGCCGGGGCGTTATACGGAGGAAGAGCTGGCGGCGGCGGTGCGTCTTCTGGAGAGTGCGAAAAAGCCCTTTATCTATGTGGGCGGCGGCGCGGTGATCTCCGAGGCTTATGAGGAAGTAAGAGCTTTTGCCGGGCTGGTGGACGCTCCTGTCTGCGATACGCTGATGGGTAAGGGCGTGATCGATGGTCGTGACGAAAGATACACAGGAATGATCGGTATGCACGGGACGAAGGCTTCCAATTTCGGCGTCAGCGAGTGCGATCTGCTGATTGCACTCGGTGCGCGTTTTTCGGACCGTGTCGTGGGAAATCCGAAGAAGTTTGCGGAGCATGCGAAGATACTGCATATCGACGTGGATGCGGCGGAGATCAACAAAAACATCAAGACTGACGTTTCCCTTGTGGGAGATCTGAAGGAAGTGCTCACGAAGTTAAATGCAAAGCTTTCCGGGCAGTCCCATGAGGAGTGGATGGCGCATATTGCGGAGCTGAAAGAGAAATATCCGCTGTGCTATGACGAGAGCGCTCTTTCCTGTCCCTATATCATGGAAGAGATCGACCGGGTAACCGGCGGCAGCGCCATCATCACGACGGATGTGGGACAGCATCAGATGTGGGCGGCGCAGTATTATAAATATTCCAAACCGCGCACCCTTCTCACTTCCGGAGGCCTGGGCACCATGGGCTACGGGCTCGGTGCATGTATCGGCGCCAAGATGGGGCAGCCTGACAAAATCTGCATCAACATCGCGGGTGACGGGTGTTTTCGCATGAACATGAACGAACTGGCGACGGCAAGCCGCTACAACATACCGATTATCCAGGTGGTCATCAACAACCATGTGCTGGGTATGGTCAGGCAGTGGCAGACGCTGTTTTACGGGAAACGGTATTCCCAGACGGTTCTGGACGATGGTGTGGATTTCTGCAAGGTGGCGGAAGGTCTTGGCTGCGAGGCAATCCTCGTGACGAAGAAAGAGGAGGTGGCTCCCGCCATTGAGAAAGCCATCGCTTTAAAGAAACCTGTGTTATTAAACTGTGTGATACCGGAGGATGACAAGGTGTTTCCCATGGTTCCTGCGGGCGCGCCCATCAGCGAGGCATTTGACGCAGGAGATCTGCATTGATTTGAGAGCGAAATCATGAAGGTTTGGATATGAAGAGATTACTAAAGCATATGGCGGTCATATTTGGTATTGCTACAGTCAGTCTGATGGCAGCTTATGTGGGACTTGCCGCGTATTATCATAACGCGTTTACCTACGGAACCTGGATTAACGGTGTTTACTGTACCGGCAGGAGCATTCAGGAGGTAAATGACGAACTGGTAAAAGATTTCACGTATGAAGGTGTTGCCGTGGAGGACAAGGACGGCGGCCGTTACATGATTTCGGCGGAGGAAATTTCCTATCAGTTTGATTTTAAGAAAGCGCTGGAGATTTATCAGAAGCAGCAGAATCCATGGATGTGGATTGACAGCCTGACGGGCGGACGGAGGGTGGAGCTTGCGCCGGTGGTGTCCTATGACCGGGCGGCGCTTGAGGCGTGTTTTGCGGCGCTCCCTTTCTGTCAGGATAAGCGGATGGACGGGGAGCGGAGGTTAGAGATTATCCGCACGCCACAGGGGTATGAACTAGTGAACGAGCGGACGGATGTTCTCTTTATCGAGCAGGCAAGAGATGTCGTGCTCGCCGCGGTGGAGGCTTCGGAGAGCGAGGTCTCCCTGATGGACGAAGGATGCTACCATGATCTGGAGCTGACGGCGCAGATGCGGGAAACACTGGACGTCTGGGAAAAGCTGGAACGGTTTCAGGACTGCGGCATTGTGTACAGGATGGGAGAGGAAGAAGTTCCTGTGGACGCTTCTGTTGTCTGCGATTGGATAGCACTTGATGATAACGGTCGTTTTTTATTTGACGAGTCGGGTGATTTTCTGCTGAAGGAGCACGCGATCGAGGAGTTTGTGGAGACGCTTGCGGCAAAATATGATACCGTGGGCGCAAGCAGGCAGTTTCTGTCCACCAGAGGAGATGTGGTGACGGTGGAGGGCGGTCTCTACGGCAACAAAATAGACCAGGAGGCGGAGAAAGCCTATCTGACGGAAGCCTTTTACGAGAGGAAAAGAGAGGTACACGAGCCGGTCTACACGCAGGAGGCGTGGAAGAAGGGCAGTGAGGACATCGGCTCCACCTATATCGAGGTAGATATGGGAGAGCAGAAGATGTACTATTACGTGGACGGCGTTTTGACGATAGATACGCCGATCGTGACGGGAAACACGTCCCGCAGGATGGGAACGCCCTCCGGGGTCAATTTTGTGTATGCGAAGCAGAAGAACCGTATTCTGCGCGGCGCCAACTATGCTTCCCACGTGGATTTCTGGATGCCCGTTAAGGGAAACATCGGCATCCACGACGCGGCGTGGCGGGGAAAGTTCGGCGGCACGATCTATCAGACCAACGGTTCCCACGGCTGCATCAATACGCCCCGCGCGGCGATGGAGCAGCTCTTCGACATGGCGGAAGTGGGGACGCCGGTTGTCATGTTCTACTAACAGCACAGTCAGGGCAAGTTGCAATTGTTTAACAAAGTAATTGACTAAAGTGTGTGAAAGGCGTAAAATGAAATTTGGTTTTTGTAAACGGCAACGAATGATGACGGGAGGAGAGAAAAGTGTCCAGAGTGTATAATTTTTCAGCGGGACCCGCGGTTTTACCGGAAGAGGTGTTAAAAGAGGCTGCGGAGGAGATGCTTGATTACAAGGGGTCAGGAATGTCGGTCATGGAGATGAGCCATCGGTCGAAGGTTTATGACACGATCATCAAGGAGGCGGAGGCGGATCTGCGTGCACTCTTAAATATCCCTGATAACTATAAGGTTCTGTTTTTACAGGGCGGTGCCAGCCTTTTGTTTGCGTCGGTGCCCATGAACCTGATGAAAAACCGCAAGGCGGGCTATATACTGACGGGACAGTGGGCGAAGAAGGCTTTTGCGGAGGCGAAGATTTACGGTGAGGCAGTGGAGCTTGCTTCTTCCGCGGATGAGACGTTCTCCTATATTCCGGACTGTTCCGACCTTCCAATAACAGATGATATGGATTATGTCTATATCTGTGAGAACAATACGATCTACGGAACCAAATACCATAAGCTTCCGAACACCAAGGGAAAGATTCTCGTTTCTGACGTGTCTTCCTGCTTCCTGTCGGAGCCGATGGATGTGACGAAGTATGGGCTTGTTTATGCGGGTGTACAGAAGAATGTGGGACCTGCGGGCACACAGGTTGTCATTATCAGGGAGGACCTGCTGACGGAAGACGTGCTTCCCGGTACACCTACCATGATGAAGTTTAAGGTGCATGCGGACAATGACTCCCTGTACAATACGCCCCCCTGCTACGGCATTTATATATGCGGCAAGGTTTTCAAGTGGCTGTTGAAAAACGGTGGTCTTGAGGCGATGAAAGAATTAAATGAGAAGAAGGCGAAGATCCTCTACGATTTCCTCGACGAGAGTAAGCTCTTCAAGGGCACGGTCAGAAAAGAGGACCGCTCCCTCATGAATGTGCCTTTTGTGACGGGCAATGAGGAGACGGACGCGAAGTTCATCAAGGAAGCGACTGCGGCGGGCTTTGTGAACCTGAAAGGGCACAGGACCGTGGGCGGAATGCGCGCCAGCATTTACAACGCGATGCCTGTGGAGGGCGTGGAGAAGCTGGTTGCGTTTATGAGAGAATTTGAGAAAGAAAACGCCTAGGGGATATTATTATAAACAGCAGGCGTAATATAATGAGCGTTAGCGAAAAGAATGAGTAAAGGAAGGCAGTACAAATGTTTAAATATCATTGCTTAAATCCCATCGCACAGGTGGGTCTGGAGAAGTTCAGCGACCGGTACACAAAGACGGAGAACATAGAGGAGGCGGACGGCATTCTGGTGAGAAGTGCGGCAATGCACGACATGGAGCTGCCGGAAAACCTGCTGGCAATTGCGCGCGCGGGCGCTGGCGTGAACAACATTCCCCTCGACAAATGCGCAGAGAAAGGCATCGTGGTGTTCAACACCCCCGGCGCCAACGCAAACGGCGTGAAGGAGCTTGTGATTGCGGGTATGCTCCTTGCATCCCGCGATGTTGTGGGCGGCATCGAGTGGGTGAAGGAGAACCAGACGGACGAGAACGTAGGCAAGAACGCGGAGAAGGCAAAGAAGAATTTTGCCGGTACGGAGATTGGGGGTAAAAAGCTCGGTATTATCGGTCTGGGCGCCATCGGCGTCAGGGTGGCAAACGTGGCGAAACACCTCGGCATGGAGGTTTACGGCTATGACCCGTATGTGTCCGTGGACGCGGCGTGGAACTTAAGCCGTGACGTGAAGCATGTGCTGCATGTGGAGGAGATATACGCGGAGTGTGACATCATCACGATCCATGTGCCGCTGATGGATGCGACGAAGGGAATGATTAATAAAGACGCGCTGGATCAGATGAAGGACGGCGTGATCCTCTTAAACTTTGCGAGAGACCTTCTTGTTGATGAGAAGGCGGTTCTGGAGAGTATAAAAGCGGGCAAGGTGAGAAAATACGTGTCCGATTTCCCAAATGCCACCACGGCGGGGCAGGAAGGCTGCATCGTGATTCCGCACCTTGGCGCGTCCACGGAGGAGTCTGAGGACAACTGTGCTGTGATGGCTGTGAAGCAGATGAAGGATTATCTGGAAAACGGCAACATTGCCAACAGCGTGAATTATCCGAAGTGCGATATGGGTGTATGTGAGCAGGCGGGTCGTGTGGCGATCTTCCACAAGAATATCGCGAATATGATTACCAAGTTTACCGCCTGCTTCGGTGACAACAACATCAATATCTCCGATATGATGAACAAGTCGAGGGGAGAGGTGGCTTACACGATGCTGGATATCGAACAGCCCGCTTCCAGAGAGATTATCGAGAAGCTGCAGTCTATTGATGGGGTGTTCCGGGTGAGAGTGGTGAAATAGAACAGGTTAAGATGTAGAATGTAAGCGGAACCCGCGTGAATAACAAGAGGGCTTGCCGGTTAAGTTACGGCAGGTCCTCATTTTATGCGCAGGTCCGCATATGGAAGATAAATCTTCTCTGCTTGATTGCACGTGAATATGTGCTGTGACTGCGGCGGGAGCCTCGCTGTGGCTGCTCAGTTCAGTCGGTTTGCGATGGAAGAGAAGCCGGCATTCTCCTCGTCTTCCAGTGTCGCCTGCAGCTTTTTGTCAGCGTCCACGGCGGACTCGCTGGCGAGATCCATATAGAGGATGAAGATATCTTCCAAGGATTTCCCGGTTTCGTCAGCGATTTCCTGCATCACGGGTTTTAACGCTTCTAACTGAAATGAAATTCTGGTCTTCTGGGGATCGATGTCCGCCAGGGCTTCTTCCGCGTAGGCGTTGATTCGGTCCAGAATTTTCTGTTCTTCGTTTGTCATGTGCATCTTCCTTTCCTTTTATATGCTGCTCTCCTTTGACTTCGCAGTGCACACTCGAAAAGCCTGCGGCTTTTCTCGTTTGCGGGTTTCGCCCTATCAAATATGTCACAGGCAGATCCGCCTGCAGGCAGCCGGTATGTCTCTGTCATATTTGGCACTGCTCATGCTTATCAATAATATCACAATTCCCTTGTGGTAGCCAGCGTTATTTGTTAAAATGTATTCATACGTTTATAAAATAGAGAAGGAGAGACAGATGGCAGATATCATTCCGTTTCGGGCGGTCAGACCCAGAGCAGATCTGGCTGACAGGATAGCCGCGCTGCCCTACGACGTTTATAATAGAAAAGAGGCAAGGGAGGCGGTGAAGGGGGACGATTACACGTTCTTACAGATAGACAGACCGGAGACGCAGTTCCCGGAAGGGTATGACATGTACGCGCCGGAGGTATATGAGAAGGCGCGGGAAATGCTTGCGCAGATGATAGAGGACGGGCTTTTCATACAGGAGGAAAAAGAAGCGTACTATGTCTATGAGCTGGTTATGGACGGCAGGTCCCAGGTGGGGATTGGCGCCTGCGCTTCAGTGGATGACTATGATAACCAGGTGATTAAGAAGCACGAGAACACCCGGGCGGATAAGGAGGCGGATCGTATCCGCCATGTGGACGTGTGCAGCGCCCAGACAGGTCCCATTTTTCTTGCTTACCGCAGGCGGGAGGAGATTGAGCGGGAGGTCGTGCGCGCTATGGCTAAGAAGCCGGTTTATGATTTTACGGCGGCGGACGGCATTACCCACAGGCTCTGGGTGATTGACGGGGCGGAGGCTGTAGGGCGGATCAGAGATGCTTTTTTGCAGGTGGAGTCCATTTACATTGCGGACGGTCATCACAGGTGCGCGTCGGCGGTGCGGGTTTCCAAGAAAAGAAGGGCGGCATTCCCTGATTATACAGGGAAAGAGGAATTTAATTATTTCCTGTCGGTCCTTTTTCCTGACGACCAGCTGATGATTATGGATTATAACCGCGTGGTGAAGCCGGGGGCGGGTTTTGAGGAGAGCGCCTTTCTGGAGCGGGTGAAAGAAGCCTTTGCGCTTGAAAAGATGGGGAAAGAGCCGTATAGACCGCAGAAAAAAGGCGAGATTGGTATGTATTACCGGGACGAATGGTATCGGCTCACTATAAATAGCAAGTGTTATACAGGGGACCCGGTGGAAGATCTGGATGTGGCGGTTTTGCAGAAAGCGCTTTTGGAGCCGGTGTTTGGCATCGCGGACCCGAAGGTGGATGAGCGGATTGATTTTGTGGGCGGAATCAGAGGGCTTGCAGAGCTGGAAAGAAGGGTACATACGGATGCGCTGGCGGCTTTTGCCATGTTTCCCACGGATATCCATGAGCTGTTTGCCGTGTCGGACGCGGGAAAACTGATGCCGCCGAAATCGACCTGGTTTGAGCCGAAGCTTCGGAGTGGGCTTTTGATTCATAAAATTGAGGAGCCGGGCGAGGGTACGATGGATGGGCAGGCAGGCGGTATGGGGAGTAAACCGGATAAATAATATATGAGATTTCAGAAAGGCAGGGGGAGCGAAGATGAATAAGAGGACATATAAGCTGATGAACTGGGCGAAAATAGAGGAGATCGTATACTCAGAGTCGGATAACCCACATGAGATTCTCGGCGCGCATGTGACGGGAAGCTCCGTGCTTGTGCAGACCTTTCAGCCGGGAGCGAAGAGCGTGCGCCTGCAGCTTTTGGACGGGGATAAAAGTTATCGGATGGAGGAAGCTGACGAGGAGGGATATTTCGCCCTGCTTTTGCCGGGAAAGACGGTTCCTGCCTACGAGTATGTGGTGGAAGCGCAAAATGGCAGCCTGAAAAAGACGAAGGACGCTTATAATTTTGCGCCGCAGATTACCAGACAGGATACGGAGAAATTTGATGCGGGTATCCACTATGAAATATATGAGAAACTGGGCGCGCATCCGCAGGTTGTGGACGGGGCCGCGGGTACGTCCTTTGCGGTGTGGGCTCCGAACGCCATGCGGGTCAGCGTTGTGGGCGATTTCAATGGCTGGGACGGCAGGATACACCAGATGCGGAGACTTTGGGATTCCGGTATTTTCGAGATATTTATTCCCGATGTGAAAGAGGGGGACTGCTATAAATTTGAGATTAAGGCTAAGAGCGGTCTGGTGTTTATGAAGGCGGATCCTTACGGTTTCGGCGCGCAGATGCGCCCGGAGAGCGCCTCCGTGGTGCGGGATATCACGGGCTTTTCGTGGAAGGACAGTAAGTGGATGAAGGAGCGCGCCGCTCTGCAGGCGGAAGATAAGCCCATGAGCGTGTACGAGCTTTATCTCGGTTCCTTTGATAAGCCGGCAGGCGGCAGGGAGTTTTTCAACTACAGGGAGCTTGCGCCGAAGATTATCGACTATGTGAAGAGGATGAGGTATACCCATGTCGAGCTGATGCCGGTGATGGAGCATCCGTTGGATGAATCCTGGGGGTATCAGGTGATCGGCTATTATGCGCCGACCTCCCGTTACGGTACGCCGGAGGACTTTATGTACTTTATGGACGAGATGCACAGGGCGGGAATCGGCGTGATTCTGGACTGGGTGCCCGCGCATTTTCCGAGGGACACGTACGGGCTGTCGGGATTTGACGGCACCTGTCTCTACGAGCATCAGGACCCGAGGCAGGGCTTTCATCCTCACTGGGGGACGTTAATCTACAATTACGGACGTCCGCAGGTGAGCAATTATCTGATTGCCAACGCGCTGTACTGGGCGGAGAAATACCACGCGGACGGTATCCGTATCGACGCGGTTGCTTCCATGCTTTATCTGGATTATGGGAAGAATGACGGCGAGTGGGTGGCAAACATCTACGGCGGCCACGAAAATCTGGAGGCGGTGGAGCTGTTAAAGCACTTAAACTCCATTATGAAGAAACGCAATCCTGGGGTGCTGATGATTGCGGAGGAGTCCACAGCGTGGCCGAAGATCACGGGTGCGCTGGACGAGGACGGTCTGGGCTTTGACCTGAAATGGAATATGGGCTTTATGAATGACTATCTGGGCTATATCACGACGGATCCCTTCTTCCGCTCGGGGCGGCACAACGATCTGACTTTCAGCATGATCTACGCCTACAGCGAGAAGTTTATGCTGGTGCTGTCCCACGACGAGGTGGTACACGGCAAGGGCACGCTTCTTGGCAGGATGCCGGGAGAGCGGGAGAAGCAGTTTGCGAATCTGCGTCTGACCTACGCGTATCATATGACCCATCCCGGCAAGAAGCTTCTGTTTATGGGGCAGGATATCGGGGAATATAATGAGTTTAACGAGAAACGCGCTGTAGAGTGGGGGCTTTTGGAGAATGCGGATCACAAAAAGCTCAATCAGCTGGTGGCGGATTTGAATAAATTTTATGTTTCTTCTCCGGCTCTCTATGCGAAGGACACTTCATGGGAAGGTTTTGAGTGGATCAACTGTATCACGCCAAACGCCTGTATGCTGTCCTATATCAGAAAGACGGACGATGTCAGGGATATGCTCGTGGTGGTGGCAAACTTTGCCGACGCGAGACAGGAATTCCGGGTGGGCGTGCCTTTTGAAGGGAAATATCAGGAGGTCCTTAACACGGATGATCCGGCGTATGGCGGCAGCGGTATCGTAAATAAAGCTGTCTGTGAGGCGCTGGAAATGGAGTGGGACGGCAAGCCCTATGCGATTGATATGGTGAGCGCGCCCCTTAGCATCAGCATTTTCTCCTATACGCCTTACACGGAGGAAGAGAAGGCAAAGATTGAGCAAAGGCGCGCCGAGGAGAGACGTCTGGCGAAAGAAGCGGAAGAAAGACGTCTCGCCCAAGAGGAGGCGGAGCGCACGGCACAGGCGGCGGCAGAGGCAAGAGAGCAGGCGAAACGTGCCGCAGCGGAGGCGAAGGAACTGGCGAAGCGTGCCGCGGCGGAAGCGAGAGAGAGCGCGAAGGCGGCGGAAGTGCTTGAGAAAGCGGCGGAGGCGGCAGCACAGAAACTGCAGGAGCTGACAAAGAGGTCGAAGACAGACGCAAAGAAGCCTGTGTCGGGAGAGAAAGCGGTATCCGGCGCAAAGCCCGGGAAGAAGCCGGCCGGGAGGAAGCCTGTGGCGGATAAGAAAACAGACGATAAAAAGACAGAGTAAAAATTAAGATAACGCGGCAGATAGAGTTATGTAAACTGACAACCGGGATGAGAGTGCGGTTGTTCGGATAAGGGCATGGAGGCGGCATGGAAGATCAGGTTGTGGAAGAACAGATCAGGGAGATTGAATATATTGCGTCTGATGAGCTTAACGTAGGTCTGATTGAGCGGTATCTTGAGGAACTGCCCGAAAAACTGCTCCGTCTGGGAGTCAGGGTGCTTCTGGCGCTGGTTGTATTTTTTATCGGCGTACAGCTCATTAAGCTGATACGCAGAATCCTGCGGAAATCTTTTGAGCGCCGGAATGTGGATGTGGGTGTGAGCCGTTTTCTGGATTCCCTTGTCAAGGCGGTGCTTTATATTCTGCTGCTGTTTATGATCGCTTCCTCCTTCGGGCTGGACGCCACCAGCGTAGTGGCGCTGGTCGGCTCCGCGGGCGTGGCGATCGGCCTGGCGGTGCAGGGCAGTCTGTCGAACTTTGCGGGCGGCGTACTGATTCTGCTCTTAAAACCTTTTAAGGTGGGAGACTATATCAGGGACGCCGCAGGCAACGAGGGGACGGTGGATGATGTGCAGCTCTTTTATACGAGACTGATCACGCCGGACCGTCATATGGTAGTGGTGCCGAACGGGGAACTGGCAAACAGTAATATTCTGAATATGAGCACGCTGAACGACCGCAGGATGGATATTAAGGTGGGAATTTCCTACGAATCGGACATCCGCATGGCGAAGGAAACGCTTCTCAAAGTTTTGGAGGAAGATCCCGGCGTTTTGCAGGACGAGGAGAAGCGTGTGTTCGTGGATGAGCTGGCGGACAGCAGCGTGGTTCTGAATCTGCGCTGTTACAGTTCTAATGAAAATTTCTGGGAGACAAAATGGAGGCTGATGGAAACGGTGAAGTATGCGCTCGACGAGGCGGGGATCGGGATACCCTTTCCGCAGGTTGACGTGCATATGAAGGAGGGCTGACTGAAATTTGGTTGATATAATTTCTGGTGATATAATTTCTAAAAAAATCTCTTGCAAAATGACGCGTTCCATCATATAATAGTCATTGTTGCAGGAACATGCTGGAATAGCGCAGTTGGTAGCGCAACTGATTCGTAATCAGTAGGTCGAGGGTTCGAGTCCCTTTTCCAGCTTGTGCGTATAAGCAGAGACAAAAACAGGCGGTGATCGTTTTATGCTTGCATAAGAAACGATCACCGCCTGTTTTTGTCGAACAACGCGAACGAGAGATGCTAAGCGCCCTGAGTCTGTGCATATGCGAGTAAAGCAGATTGGGAAGGCACAGGGCTTCAAGGCGGAGGGAAATCGAATGGATGCAAAATTGAAAAGATTTACGGTCAGATATGCCAATCTGCTGTTTTTCCTGTTACTGGTGTGCCTTACCGGCTGCGAAAAGGAAGAGAAGGAAAGGACACTGACGGAAGATGAAAGAATAAAGATAGAAGATAACGAGATTACGGCGGAGGAGGCTGATATTGAGGAGAAGGGCGATTTAGAATCAGAAGGACGGAATGACACGGATTCCCATTTAGATACGATGGAAATTTATGAGCGTTTTCTGAACGGGGAGCTCACGGTAACATGGGAAAAGGAACAGGTTCCGATCGCTGAACTGTTCTGGGACAATGACATCGAATACTGTTTTTATGATATAGACGGCGACGGTGTGGAAGAACTGCATATCAGGGACAGCGTGGTATATTATGCAGTTAAGGCGCGCGGCAGCCAGCCGCAGATTCTGTTTGAAGGCTGGTGGGGGCATGAGCCCGTTGTTTGGGACGGACAGTGCGGGATTTTGCACTATGATCAGGGATACGGGAGTGAATGGACCGAGTTTATGACAGTGCACGCTGATGGCGGTACTAAAACGGAAGGGATGTTTTACTGGTCAGATGAAAACCGAAATGGGAACATGGATGAAAAGGATCACTTCTCTGTCGGCTGGGATGAGGAGATTACAATGGAACAGTATGTCCGCAGCAGGGACGAGCAGCTTAAAAAGCTTTCAGAAAATGAACTGGAATGGAAGGAGAGGCAGTTAGAAAGTTTTGCCACATGGCAGGAGGCGTATGCCGCTTATATTGAAAGAAGGGATAATATTAACTGGATGCAGGATTACGGCTGTTATTCACTGATTTATGTGGATGACGACGAGATACCCGAGCTTTATATTGATACAAGGGACATGGCAATGGGAGAATTTGTGGTGTCCTTTTATGACGGACATATGGGGGTCATGAACCGGGAACGGGTCGGGCTGCATTACATGGAACATGGCGGTCTGCTGTACAGCGAGAGTGGTAATATGGGATTTTATCCGTGCAATATTTACAGGCTTGAGAAAGGAGAGTTCTCGGAGATAGGTACGGGGTGGTACAGCGAGTCCTATAAGGAGGAGACTGTAAATTTTGATTATTTCTGGGAAGGGCGCCCGGTGACAGAAATTGGGTACGAAGCGCATATTATGGAACTGATCGACAAGCCGGCATGTGTGAGGCCGACGGAATTGTATACAAAAGAGGAAATATTGAGGATGCTGGAAGACTGACAGATTTTCAGAAAATAAGCGCCACAAGAACTTGACATAATATTTTGCCGTGATACAATATATAGTACGTGCAACGGGGAGTGACAGAAAAGACATACATGATATTGGGTATCAGATAGAATAATATGGGGGCGTTACTAAATGAAGATTATCAAGAGAAGCGGTGTGGAGGTCAACTTTGATCTGAAGAAGATCATAGCGGCAATTAGAAAGGCGAACAACAGCGTGAAGGAGGAAGACCGGCTGACGGAGGATGAGATCGACGAGATTGCATCTGTGGTTGCCGACCACTGCGAGGAGATGCGAAGGGCTCCGAGCGTGGAGGAAATTCAGGATATGGTGGAGAACCAGCTGATGAAGTACCGCGCCTACACCATTTCCAGAAACTATATTACCTACCGTTATAAGAGGGCGCTTGTGCGCAAATCCAATTCCACGGACGAGCAGATCTTGAGTCTTTTAGAGTGCAATAACGAGGAAGTAAAACAGGAAAATTCCAACAAAAATCCCACGGTCAACAGCGTGCAGAGGGATTATATGGCGGGGGAAGTGAGCAAGGATATCACGAGGCGGTTTTTGCTTGCGCCGGATATTGTGGAGGCGCACGAGCAGGGCGTAATCCACTTCCATGACGCGGACTATTTTGCCCAGCATATGCACAACTGCTGCCTGGTCAATCTGGAGGATATGCTGCAGAACGGCACGGTGATCAGCGAGACGATGATTGACAGGCCGAAAAGCTTTTCCACGGCATGTAATGTGGCGACTCAGAGCATCGCGCAGATCGCTAGCTGCCAGTACGGCGGGCAGAGTATTTCCCTGTCCCATCTGGCGCCCTTTGTGAATGTGAGCCGTGAGAAGTTCCGCAGCAAGGTGCGGGCAGAGATGGAGGAGATGGGCGTTGCCGCCACGGAGGAGCAGATCAATGCCATCGCGGAACGGCGGGTGAAGGATGAGATCAGGCAGGGCGTGCAGATCATCCAGTATCAGGTGATCACGCTGATGACCACCAACGGACAGGCGCCCTTTATCACGGTTTTCATGTATATAGACGAAGTGCCGGAAGGGCGTCTGCGGGACGATCTGGCGATGATTATAGAGGAAATGTTAAACCAGCGCATCCGGGGCGTGAAGAATGAAAAGGGTGTCTACATCACTCCGGCTTTCCCGAAGCTGATTTATGTGCTGGAGGAGGATAATATCCGCGAGGGCACGAAATACTGGTATCTGACGAAGCTGGCGGCAAAATGTACGGCGAAACGCATGGTGCCGGACTATATTTCCGAGAAAATTATGAAGCAGTTAAAGGATGGCAACTGCTATACCTGTATGGGATGCCGTTCCTTCCTCACCGTATATCACGACGAGAATGATGAGCCGAAATTTTACGGCAGATTCAATCAGGGCGTGGTCACCTTAAATCTGGTGGATGTGGCGTGCTCGTCAGGACGTGACAAAGAGCGTTTTTGGGAAATTATGGACGAGCGTCTGGAACTGTGCAGGCGTGCATTGATGGCGCGGCATAACAGGCTCAAGGGGACGCTCTCCGACGTGGCGCCGATCCTGTGGCAAAACGGGGCGCTCGCCAGACTGAAAAAGGGGGAGAAGATCGACAAGCTTCTCTATGGCGGCTATTCCACCATTTCGCTGGGCTATGCGGGGCTTTGCGAGTGCACCCGCTATATGACGGGGAAGAGCCATACGGACCCGGAAGCGACGGCTTTTGCGTTGAAGGTCATGCAGTATCTGAATAATGCCTGCAAGGAGTGGCGGGAGGAGACGAACATTGATTTCAGCCTTTACGGCACGCCCTTAGAGTCCACTACCTACAAGTTTGCGAAGTGTCTGCAGAAGCGTTTCGGTATTATCAAAGGTGTGACAGACCGCAATTATATCACGAACAGCTACCACGTGCATGTGACAGAGGAGATAAACGCTTTTGCGAAGCTGAAATTTGAAGCGCAGTTTCAGGAGCTTTCCCCGGGCGGCGCGATCAGCTATGTGGAAGTGCCGAACATGGAGAACAATCTGGACGCGGTGCTTGCTTTGATGCAGTATATTTATGACAATATCATGTACGCTGAACTGAATACGAAGAGCGACTACTGTCAGGTATGTGACTACCATGGGGAGATTGAGATTGTGGAGGATACGGACGGGAAGTTAATCTGGAAGTGTCCTAACTGCGGCAATACCGACCAGAATAAGATGAATGTGGCGCGGCGCACCTGCGGCTATATCGGGACGCAGTTCTGGAATCAGGGGCGCACGCAAGAAATTAAGGAAAGAGTTCTTCATTTATGAATTTTGGGGAAATAAAGAAACATGATATCGCCGACGGTCCAGGGGTGCGGGTGACGCTTTTTGTCAGCGGCTGCACGCACCACTGTGAGGGCTGTTTTAATCCTGAGACGTGGGATTTTCAGTATGGGAAGCCATTTACGGGGGCGGTGGCGGAAGAGATTCTGAAAGCGCTTTCGCCGGATTATATCGCGGGGCTTACGCTGCTTGGCGGGGAACCGTTGGAATACGCAAACTGGACGGCGCTCCTTCCGCTTCTGAAAGAGGTGAGGGCGCGTTTTCCGCATAAGGATGTGTGGTGCTATACCGGGTATCTCTTTGACAGGGATGTTCTGGATGATTTCTGCGAAAAGTGGGCGGATATGAAGGAGTTTCTGGTTTGTCTGGACGTGGTCGTGGACGGGGAGTTTGTGCAGGCGAAAAAGAATATCAGCCTGCGGTTCCGGGGGTCGGAGAACCAGCGGATTATCGATGTGCAGGAGTCCTTGCGGGCGGGGAAGGTTGTGTTGTGGGAGGATGCGTAAATATAGGATGACAGGCATCTACTTGAAATATTTATCGAATAGCGGATAAAAAACAACACATAGTCCAATGGGCAGCCCGAACAGTGCGCCGCCGATGAAAATTCCAAATAGCAGCTGATATGCGGAAAAGATATCTGACAAAACATAAATTCTCAGTCCGCAAATGGAGTTGAGAAGAAAGAGTGTTCCGGTGATCAGACCCGGCGATACTCTTTTATCTTTGACTGTGTAAAAAAAATGGTCTCCGAAATTGACAATTCCCCAGATCAGTATGGCTATGCCAAAACATGCAAGTTTATCGCTGCATACAAATAAAAGGACGGATAGCAGCAGCGGGGGATAGTAGAGAAACAGGTTGTTTGCCATCCAGTGTCCATGCGTCATATGATAGGGCAGCCATTTATGCTCATACATCCATTTCGGGAAATCGCCGACTGCTTCTTCAAATAAGTGGAATGGCAGATAAATCGCTAAATTGATTAAAACAAAACTCGTTATGCTCATTTTTCTGTCCTTTCTTTTTCCCATTCTTTTTCAAAGCTGTCTTCCCATTTTTCCAATGTCTCCAATAGCATAAACTGCTGTTCCAGAATAGTGTGTCCAAAAAGAGGTATGTCCTTGTGCGTGGTGAGCTGTTCCATAATCTGCTTTTTGGTGTGCTGAATACTGTTTTTTATATTGCCGATACATTCCTTTGCAAAAGACTCGTCAGCCAATGCCAGATTCACAATAACCGCATTAAAATCTAAAAAAACCCGGGTTTGCCATAGGAAAAAGAAACGGGTATAATAAAACCTGACATGCCTTGTCAATATTTTTGCGCTATTCTAATGGGGAAGGAGGGAACGGCGGTGCAGGAGAGCAGGCTCTTTAAAATTGTATACTATCTGCTGGACAGGGGACAGGCGACTGCCCCGGAGCTGGCAGAGCGTTTCGAGGTGTCGGTCCGGACGATTTACAGGGATATCGACGCGCTGAGCGCGGCGGGCATTCCCATCTATGCGGAGACGGGCAGAAACGGCGGCATCCGGCTGATGCATGACTTTGTTCTGGATCACGCCGTGCTGTCGGGGGAGGAAAAGCGGGAGATTCTCGCGGCGTTACAGAGCATCAATATCACCCGGAATATCGCTGAAAGCCAGACTTTACAGAAGCTTTCCGCCCTGTTTGCCCTTCCTTCGGAAAACTGGCTGGAGATTGATTTTTCCAGATGGGGCAATCAGGGATTCGACAAGGAAAAATTTGAACTGCTGAAGACGGCGGTTATCCATTGCAGACAGATCAGGATTTGGTACGCGGGGTCTGACGGGACGGAGAGGGAACGGACGGTGCAGCCTTACAGGCTTGTCTACAGGTCAAAGGCATGGTATCTGAAAGCGTTCTGCATGGAGAAACAGGAAATGCGGACGTTCAAGCTAAACCGCATTCTGGAGCTGGCGCTTCTGGAGGAGAGCTTTGTGCGGCGCAGCTTTCCGGAAGAGCCGGAAGACGACGAGGGAAACTATCCGCTGGTAACGCTCCGCTTTCCGAAAGAGATGGCGTACCGGGTATATGATGAGTTCGACGGGAGCCAGATAGAGAGACAGGAGAACGGGGATCTGACTGCCGCGGCAAGAATGCCGGAGGGCCCGTGGCTTATCAGTTTTCTTTTGTCCTTCGGGACACAAGTGGAAATTCTTTCCCCGGCATATTTGCGAGAGGAGATTGTGCGACAGGCGGAAAAAATTGTTGAAAAATATAAAGCATGACACTAGGTGTCAACATTATGTCAGTATAATTAAAAAAACATTTAGAAAGGAAGGAAAACATGGCAAGACCAACGACAAAGGCAGATTTACTAGCCGCAGCAACAGAAAACTATGAGAAACTGAATGAAATGATCGCAGGGCTGACGGAGGAAGAACTGAATACGCTCTTTGATTTTTCAGCCGGCGCGAAAAAGGAAGCGCACTGGAAAAGGGACAAAAATCTCCGGGATGTTCTCGTGCATCTCTACGAGTGGCACCAGCTTTTGCTGACCTGGGTGCAGGCAAATCAGAGGGGCGACAACTGGCCTTTTATTCCGAAGCCCTATAACTGGAAAACCTACGGTGACATGAATGTGGCGTTCTGGAAAAAGCATCAGGAGACGACACTTGACGAGGCGAAGAGCATGCTCGCGGAATCCCATGCTAAGGTGATGGCGTTGGCGGAGACGTTTTCCAATGAGGAGCTGTTTTCCAAAGGCGCCTTTCCGTGGGTGGGCGGGAGCACGCTTGGCTCCTACTTTGTCAGCAACACCTCGAGCCACTATGACTGGGCGATGAAGAAGCTGAAAGCGCATAAGAAAAACTGTGCCGGGAAGTGAGGAGCGGGCGGATGCATTTTGTGACGGCGAAAGGGATTTTGTCCTCCCAAAACGGAATGAATCTGTACCGGGGCTGTTCCCACGGGTGTATCTACTGCGATTCCAGAAGCAGGTGCTACCATATGGAGCACGACTTCGAGGATATCGAGGTCAAGGAGAATGCCATCGAACTGCTGGAACATGCCCTGAGGCGCAAGCGGCAGAAATGCATGATCGGCACGGGATCCATGACTGACCCCTATATTCCGCTGGAGATGGAGCTTCAGCATGTCAGAAAGGCGCTGTCCCTGATCGAACGGTATGGATTCGGGTTTACCGTAATCACAAAGTCGGACCGCATATTGCGGGATCTGGATCTCTTGCAGAAAATAAACGAAACGACGAAATGCGTGGTGCAGATGACGCTGACCACCTGTGACAAGGAGCTGTGCCGGAAAATCGAGCCGCATGTGAGCACGACGGGAGAACGTTTCGAGGTACTTAAAAAGCTGCGGGACGCAGGGATTCCCACCGTCGTGTGGCTGTCCCCGATTCTGCCCTTTATCAACGATACGGCGGAAAACATTGCGGGCATTCTGGAACTGTGCGCGGAGGCAGGAGTTTACGGCGTGATCTGCTTTGGCATGGGGCTGACGCTTCGGGAGGGGAACCGGGAATATTTTTACAAGCAGTTGGACCGCCTGTTTCCCGGATTGAAGGAAAAGTATAAACGGATTTACGGAAATCAGTATGAAATCGCAAGCCCGGACAACAGAAGGCTGATGAGGCTGTTTCATCAGAAATGTGAGGAGCGTGGGATTGTTCACGATAATGATGAGGTTTTCCGGTATCTGCAGGAGTTTGAGGAGAAGGATGCGGGACGGCAGATGAGTTTGTGGGAGTTGTAAAACATTGCTTAGCAGGTATATTCTGAGCAAAAGAGGAACCGGCAGGGAACGCAATACTGCCGGTTATTTTGGTTTATGCTGCAGACCTTTCACCACAGCTATAATTGTATCAAGCTGAATATCATCTAAATTTTTAATTTCTTCTGAAATCTGATTAATCTTTCCCGGAGCAGGGTTCTTTTCATCGAAGAATTCCTGCGGTGTGATCTGAAAATATTCACAGATATAGAAAAAAACCTGCATGGAGGGAAAGGCAAGCCTGTTTTCAATGCGGTTGATATAACTTTCATTCTGTCCCAGAGCCAGACTCATTTCTCTGGCTGACACATTTTTCTGATTTCTCAGGGAGCTCAGTCTTTCCACGAAAAATTCTTCGTACACGATATCACCACCTTACCTGTAGATTATATATTATATACATATCCATAATGACGCATTCAAAATCCTATAAATATTGACATATGATATACAATATCTTAATATGGGAGATATAAAAGAAAGGATTGTCGGACAATATTTATATACGGGTGACTGCGAAAGAGGGGATTTTCGCGTGTCTGACAGATAAAGGGCGATGAGGGAAACGTTATTTTTATATATAAAAGAATTGGGTCTTGTTTTTCTTTGTGCGATAACAGGTGTCGCAGCGCTTGCGGCAACTTATTTTATTCCGCCGGATTGGATGCGGGAAAATGTGTGGAAATCATCCATTGCATTATACAGAGAGGGGCTTGGGGCATATCTCTGGCAGGATGTTGGGGAGACTCAACTGGACATTTATACGGACGGCTTGATGATTAATGTGTCATACACAGTGACAAAGGATGGGATCAGGGACATTCTTCTGGGCACGCATGTCGAGGTGGACGGCAGAAATCCGGTGGATTCTCTGTATGAGGTGGTTGCCTTGGCAAACGATAATTATATCGTAAAGAATTACGGAAGGTACTGGCATGGGTATCAGATTCTGCTGCAGCCGCTTTTATGTTTTTTTGCTTACCCGGATATCCGGCAGATCAATATGATTTTACAATTTTCGCTTGTTTTTGGCTTTGTGTGCCTTCTCGTGAGGAAAAAGGAGGGTGCGTTTGTGATTCCCTTTCTCGGCGTGTATTTGTTCCTTTCCCCGATCAGTCTGTGCAGTTCCCTACAGTATTCTCCGTGCTTTTACATTATGATGCTGGCGCTGTATGCTTTATTGATAGGGAGAGAAAAGTTGACCGACACGAAGAGAAATTATCTGTTTCTTCTGACTGGCGTAATGACTGCCTATTTCGATTTCCTGACATATCCGCTGATTACTCTGGGAGTGCCGCTGATTTTTTATCTGGTTCTGGATGGGAACTGTCTGCCGGAAAAGCAAAGAAGCAGTTGGAAAAATCTTTTCTTACATACATTGTCATGGGGCATTGGCTATGTGGGCATGTGGTCGTCAAAGTGGGTGATTGCTTCTGTTTTGACGGGGGAAAATATCATTTATGACGCATTTTCCCAGATTGCTTATCGCAGCGGATATTTTACCGAAAAGCATTCTTATTACGATACGCTGAAGCTGAATCTCGGTGTATGTAACACGAAAGTTATCCTGCCAGCACTTATCTGCGTGGCGGCGTGTATTGTCATATTCCGGATCAAAAAGCGTATTGTGGCAGATCGAAAACGGTTCCCCATTGTGGGGGCAATTTTGTTTGTGTCACTATACCCGTTTCTCTGGTATTTATTTACCAAAGACCATTCCTGCTGTCACTCCTACTTTACATGGAGGGAACTGGGGATCAGCGTGTTCGGCATTTTGACGGCTGGCGTGGCAGGCATAGGAGGATTGGAGGAAAAGACAGTTGAATGAATGAAACCGGGCAGGCGATAAGGCCTGCCCCTTCCGTTTTTTTGTTATTAATATTTCTTCTTATAATAATGTTCCGCACTCTGGATCAGTTTGTAGAACACCATGGCGATGGCGCACAGAATAATAATCGAAGTGATCACCATATTGAGCTGGAACACCTGCGACCCGTAGATAATCAGATACCCGAGTCCCCGTCTCGCGGCGAGAAATTCCCCGATGATAACGCCTACGAGGGCAAGCCCGATATTGACTTTCATGCTGCTTAAGATGAGCGGCACGGAGCTTGGCAGGATCACTTTTGTGAGGGCGTCTTTGCGGCTGCCGCCCAGAGTGTAGATCAGCTTGCACATCTCAGGGTCCACCTGACAGAAACCGGTATAGAGGCTGATGATGGAACCGAAGACGGCAACGGAGAGACCCGCCACAATGATGGTGTTTGCTCCGGTGCCCAGCCATACGATCAGCAGCGGCGCAAGGGCGGATTTCGGCAGGGCATTCAGTACGACGAGGTAGGGTTCCAGAATTTCGGAGAGACTGTTTTGATACCAGAGCAGGGTGGCGGTAAAGAGGCTTAAGACCGTGACCAGAAAGAAACTTGCGATTGTCTCAAACAGGGTAACGCCGGTATGGGTGAAGAAGGAGTGATCCACAAGCATCTGTCCGAGATATTTCACAATGCCGGAAGGGCTGCTGAAAAAGAAACTGTCTATCCAGCCGAGTCTGGCGGCTGTCTCCCACAGTCCAAGAAAGAGGAGCAGGAGGACCAGTCTTCCGAGAGCGATCCTGTGGTGATGCCTGTGGTGGGCGCGCAGGAAACTTTCCTGCTGTACGGAGACAGGCGGCGGAGTCTTATGCGGTTGTCTTGTCATCGGTTAATACCTCCCATAGTTGATTAAAGTATGCCTGGTAGGCGGCAGTGCCGCGGACGGCAAGCGGGTCTTCCCGGCTGATTTCATAGTGGATTTCCATTTCACGCTTCACCCCGGCGGGGCGTCTGGAAAGGACGATAACCCGGTCTGCAAGCGTGATTGCCTCTGAGAGATCATGGGTGATCAGCAGCGCGGTCTTCCCTGTCTGACGGATGATATTAGCGATGTCGGCGGAGACGGAGAGTCTGGTCTGGAAATCCAGGGCGCTGAAAGGTTCGTCCAGAAGAAGAAGGTCCGGGTGGACTGCCATGGTGCGGATCAGGGCGGCGCGCTGGCGCATGCCGCCGGAGAGTTCGGACGGTTTTTTGTCCTTAAAGCCGTAAAGTCCGTAATCCTCCAAAAGTTTCAGGACATAGTCCGTATTTTCCTTCGTGAGGCTGTGGGTGAGCTCCAGCCCCAGAATGACATTCCGATAGACTGTGCGCCACTCAAAGAGATGATCTCTCTGCAGCATATAGCCGATTTTTAGGGCGGTGTCCGCGCAGTAGTCTTTGGAGGAAAGACCTCTGTAGAGGACTTCGCCTTCTTCTGGGGCGAGCAGTCCCGCAATGATGGATAAAAGGGTGGATTTGCCGATGGTACCTATTTGGAAACTTTTGACTACATGCTGATCATCAAAAGCAAGATAAGGAGTATGAGATATTTTGAGTCTGCGCCAGTGGAATTTCATATGGAGAAGATCAGCGATCGGATCAATTATGAGTTGTTTGACAGACGGATTCCAAAGGTAAGATTAGCCAGAGAGGTGGGCGTGGGCAGAGATCTGGTCAGCAGTTATACAAGGGAAAATTTCCCCGAGGAGTCCATGCAGATTCCGGTCTTAAAATCTTTTGCAGCGTATTTTGGCAAGGATACTTATTACTTCTGTAATGATTATCATAAATTTATAGATACTGTGGATGTGGTTAAGCTATTGAAAAGATTGCGGAAGGAAAAAGGGGTGACACAGAGAAGATTTGCTGATGAGCTGGGGGTTACGATTGCCATGTATAAAACTTATGAGCAAGGCAAGAGCAGTCTGCCATATTCGGTTTATCTTAGGTTGCGAAAATTGTACGGACCGTTTGAGTAGGAAATGGGCTGACCAGCCTGAAATCCATCAATCCACCTATTCCACCTGTTACAAAGTATATGATATGTGTGTTTTTCATAGAATTTGTATAGGGTGGGATGGGTGGAAAGGTGGGGTAAGGGTGATGTGGTCAGAGAAAATGGGTGGTTATTAGGGAGGGTATGTGGTAAAATGATAATAAGTTATTGAGAAAGCTATGAGGGAGGACTCAAGTGAAGATATATTTGGATAACTGCTGCTATAACCGTATTCTTGATGATCGCAGCAATTCACAGATTTATTATGAACGAAATTCGGTTATGCTTATTTTGGAGTTGGCAGAAAAAGCAGCAGTTGAATTAGTGGGAAGTGAAATGCTGGTTAAGGAAATGAATGACATTGCTGATAGTTATAAGAAATCTGTTCTTCAAATGATGTATGACTTGTGTTCTGAAGAAATTCGAGTAGATGGTTCGATTTTAGATAGAGCAGAAGAGATACGTCATTGTTCCAATATTAAGTATAAAGACAGCATTCATTTAGCGTGTGCGGAAACCGCAAAAGTAGATGCTCTTCTGACAACAGATAAAAAGTTTATTCATAATGGCGAACGTATCAAGATAGATACAAGGATCATGAATCCAAATCAATGGCTATTGGAGGTGTTATATTAATGATTTCGACGAAACTAAATATAGTGAATAACGCAGATATTCAAAAAAATGGCATTATGGCGCTTAAGGAGGCTTTGGGAGTAACCGGGACTCTAAAGTTTCTGGAGCAGTTTGACAATGGCGGTTATGGTGACTACACAGCGGAGAAGTATCAGGGTGGAGATGCGGAACCGACAGATGAAGAGATCCGTAGGATGTTTAGGTAAAGTTTTCTGTTGAAAGAGACTGCTCAGGTAATGTAGCTTGGCATGGAGCCACAGGAGCATATTCATTATGCCATGCTTATGCGGGTCATGGGGTACGATTATGGTGTATACAAGAAGCAGTATGACAGTAACGCGCAGGCATGTAAGGCGCTCAATAGCCTGGCATTCAGTAACGGGGATAACATAGACCTTTTTAATCTGCTTGAAATTCTTTTAGGGCGGGATCTGTCAAGGAATGAAGCGAGGGAAAAGGCTATACAATACAGTGAAGAACATGGGACGGACAAGACGGTGGTTATGACGATAGCCGGAGCCACCAACAGCAAGATAGACTATAGTGCATTTGAAAAAGGAGATGGCAGGATGTGTACATTGTTTGAAGAGATTGCATTACAGTCTTTTGCGGGTACGCTGCCTGCAGATGTTGATTATGAAAAAGAACTGGAAACAATGCGGGAGGAAAAGTGAAAATGGAAAATCAGACAGAAATTAATGTGATTTGGGAATCGTTAGGAATAGCCAACGATTTTATATTCGGCAAGGTGATGCAGGATGCGGGACTATGTAAGGAATTATTGCAGAGGATACTGCCTGATCTGGAAATAGACCATATAGAGTACCCGGAGACACAAAAGGGCATCCGACCGGATGTGGATGCAAAGAGTGTCAGGTTAGATGTCTATGTGAAAGATGGGAAGGGCACCGTTTACGATATCGAACTACAGGCGGCGGATACGAAGGAATTACCCAAGAGAAGTCGGTATTACCAGAGTATGCTGGATCTACAGTTGATTGACAAAGGGCAGACTTATAAAAAGCTGAAGCCGAGCTATGTTATTTTTATATGTCCGTTTGACCTTTTTGGCAAAGGGAGGCATATTTATAGCTTTGAGAATATCTGCAAAGAGGACAACAGCGTATTTCTGGATGACGGAGCGGTGAAGATATTCTTAAATGCCAGTAGCAGGCAGGATGATGTGAGCAAGGAATTAAAGGCGTTTCTTGATTATGTGGCTGGGATAGAATCGGAAGATGATTACGTCCAGAGAGTGGCGGAGGCAGTGCGTGAAGCAAAGAAGAACAGGGAATGGAGGCATGAGTATATGACATTATTAATGCGTGATCAGGAGAATATAGAAAAAGGGATAGAAAAAGGGATAGAAAAGGGGAAATCTGTAGGGGAAGAGATGATGCTTATGCTGGTTCAGAAATTGGTGGATAATAACCGTTTCGATGACATATCAAAAATTAAGGATAATAAGGAGTACCGGCAGGAATTATATAAAGAATATCATATTTCCCTTTGAGGTTTGCAGGCAGTACGAAGAATTGAAAAAGTGGTTTTTATTCCCGCGAGCAACGAGCCAAGTGACTGCTTGCAGGCATTTGGCGACTGCCGCGAGGGTTTAATACCCCGCAGCTTGCTGCGCATTCAAGCTACGATGCCCCGCAGCTTGCTGTGCATTAAAGCTACAATGCCCAGTAGCTTGCTGCGGGGTATTTCACTTCTTTTTTCCAGATGCTTGCAAATATGATGACGGGCGCCTTGCAGATTTATATAGGGAAGGCTATACAATATAGTGAAGAACATGGGACGGACAAGGCGGTGGTTATGACGATAGCCGGAGCTACCAACAGCAAGATAGACTATAGCGCATTTGAAAAAGGAGATGGCAGGATGTGTACATTGTTTGAAGAGATTGCATTGGAGAACGAAAAGAAGGGCAAAGCAGAGGGAAAGGCAGAGGGCAAAGCAGAGGGGATTATTGAGACTGGCTTAGATGTTGGACTTTCAGAGCAGGATATATTGGAGCGTCTCCAAAAGAAACTGGATATATCGCTTCAGAAAGCGCAGGAATATGTTTCAAGATTCGGAAAGCGGACGGTATGAGTGCGAGTTTGAAGTAAGGAATGTCATTAAGCCGGAGGAATTGGAGGACCGTGATACGGAAGTGTTTTCCATATTAGAACACGGGAACACAGCAAGAAGTATACAGGCGGTCAGAGATCATATTAAGATTAAGAAAGAAATCCACGGTGTAAGGTGTGGAGCCTGTGATGCTCGGCATGGAGTCACAGGAGCATAATCATTATGCTAAGAGTTGTCTATTGCTGTTTTGCGGCACTTACCTCGCGTGACACGAACAGTCTTTTGGAATAAAGTTGAGAAGAATTTTCCGATAAACGAGGGTTTCCCAAAATAATACAATGATAAGGGAGCACTATAAAAGTATGAAAAAGATATGATATACTGATCGAAATGTTTGCAAAAAAGAAAGTATACGGAAAAAGAAAGAGGATAAGGGGACTGGCATAGACAGGAGTAAGTTGTGACATTACGGAAAGCATATCAGGTTCTTGGAATTCCGCAGGGAGCCGGAAAGAGCGAAATCAAGAAAAGATATAGGAAACTGATGCAACAGGTGCATCCGGATGCTAACGCATCATTGCAGGGAAACTATTTGTACAGTGCGCAGGAAATTAACCACGCATATGCAATTTTGATGAAAGAGAAACCGGCCGATCTTGAGAATATTAATTATGATGGCCGGCATCCGGGCTCGAAGGATAAAAAGAATGCCGCGTGGGACGCGCCTGTCAATGGAAATGCATTTGTGGAGCGGGAAGTTTTGCAGTATGTGGAAGATTATGATGGGACGGTTTTGGGAACTTTCTGTGTGGCTAAAGGGAAATACCTGTGGAAGACAGATGAGGATTTTCCACTTTTTTTGCGCAGTATGTATCAATGCAGTAAGGAGCTATTGGACGGGATAGATGAGAGATATTATAAGGGAGGGGCTTCAAACAGACGGCAGCAGATTCAGGCGGAACTTGCGTATCTGCTTGCCCAGCAATTTATAGATGCATCTGCCTTGTTCTCGGAAATTGCGCAAGAGGAGGAAAGCAGTCCGGACGGAGAAAGGATTTTTTATCTTGATTCCATGCTGGAATTGGAAGATGGGATGGCTCCTGTAAAAAAGGGGGAGCTGTTTTATCCGTCCAGGCTTAGTAATCACAGATTATATATAAAAAATCAAGCAGGGCAGGAGCTGGGGTATCTTTCTTTTTTAGACGATCGTATGTATTATCTAATCATTCCTCTTTTTGAACAGAAGAGAGTCCAGGTCAAAATGCAGGCAGACGAGGGGAAGGCGGAGAAAAGGAAAGCGGTCAGGTATCTAAAGCTGCATCTGTGGGTAAAACTGCAGGATGCGGATAGGCGGATGCCCGAAAGCCTGAACTTGCAGATTGATAAGCTATTGGCAGATTATGTAGATGCCTGCTTATAATTTAAATGACTTGGAAGTTTTCCGCTGAGATTTTTGCTATATTAGTAACCTCTTTTTTGGAGGATAACAGAATTTGTCATAGAAACAATAGGTATTGTATTTTTAAGCAGGATGGAAGTGTCTGGGAAAAGCTTTATAATAATGGCAATAACCTGAATCCGTGAAGTTAATTGTATTTATATGCCAATCTACAATCAGATTGGCA
>ERZ779624.16-NODE-16-length-94787-cov-34.458261_pt1 | contig 94787 bp, 79 predicted proteins | sample MGYA00514190_ERZ779624 | MGnify/ENA primary metagenome ERZ779624 (study PRJEB29562, sample SAMEA4376706) | mouse gut metagenome | isolation source: Cecum | study: EMG produced TPA metagenomics assembly of the A DSS colitis mouse model was used to assess the... | reverse complement strand
TGTAATCTGAAAAAATTGTCAGCAAGCTGCCTTTTTTCATCTTACATCTGCGCACTGCTCATTGCTAACGCGCATATTATACCACAACTTGACGGGTTCGTACAGACACAAAAGGAAGGAGCCTTACAGCCCCTTCCATGTCAGCAGTACCTTGAACAGGTCCCCGTCTATCCCGATCTCCATCTTTCCGCCCTGCAGTTCCACGAAACTTCTGGCGATGGCAAGCCCCAGCCCGCTTCCCTCGCTGCTCCTTGCGCTGTCGCCCCGGACAAACCGGTCCGTCAGGCTCTCGGCAGGAATATTCAGCTCATATCCAGACATGTTTTTCATCTCAATTCTGACTTCCCCGTCATCTGCTTCCACGCTCACATATACCCGTGTGTCCGGCATGGCGTACTTGATGATGTTCGTATATAAATTGTCAAAAACGCGGCTTGTCTTCTCACCGTCCAGCATCAGGAACACTTTCTGCTGCGGGAACTGGAAGCGAAAGACCAGTCCTGCTTCCGCCGCTTTGTCCTCATATTCCAGATACATCTGACGCACCAGATGGCAGATATCCACTTTCTCCGTGTGGAAAACCACATTGCCGCTGTTTGCCTTGCTCACCTCAAACAGATCCTCTATCAGCGTTTTCAGGCGCAAGGACTTACGCTGAAGCACTTCCAGATACTCCTTCCGCTGTGTCTCCGTGACGCCTTCTTCCTGTAGAAGCTCCGTATATGTGATGATAGCGGTGAGAGGCGTCTTTAAGTCGTGGGACACATTGGTAATCAGCTCTGTGCGCATGCGCTGGCTTTTCACCTCCTCCTCCACCGCATTGGAAAAACCGTTCTGAATTGCCGCGAGTTCTTCCTGAAAAGGGGAAAACATGCCCCAGTCCCCTTCGATCTCCGTCTGCAGATTTCCCTCAGCCACCGAATGAGCCGCAGTGAGCATTTTTGTGTACTGCTCCTGTATGATACGGATATACTTTCTCAACATACCATAGAGAAATACCGTGTACGGAATCAGCAGAAGCACGCCGAACACCCAGAATATGCTGATAACCGCCAGAACCAGATCATTTGCCAACAACAGTTTAAACAACGGCATGTTCATATTCTGTTCCAGATCCATATGCAGGAATTCCCGTCTGAGGCGCGTACGCTTTCTTCTGACCGCAACCCGCGCATAGCGAAACAGTCTGTAGCAGAGGCACCGTTTCCGCACATACCCCCGAAGTCCGAACACATAGACCTGCGCATATGCGGTAATGAGGGTAAACCACAGCGTAAATTCCGCCGCCAGAAACGGTAAGTTAATCACCCATACAATATCTTTCGCCGCCGTTTTGGTGAGTATCGGAAACGTGGCGCAGAGTATGTGGGAAAGACTATACTCCCAGTTGTCCGACATCGTATACATGACAAGCGTGGCGGACAGTTCTCCCAGAATCAGAAACGTGGCAAAAGTCAGCAATGTCAGCACTTCTATATGCAGCGGCAAAAGCCGGTACGCATGCAGCCGGTACTTCTTCCAGAACGGCAGAAGCATTGCCGTAATCCCCAAAACGACAAGCAGAAGGTGGAAAACATCCTGAATGCCGCTGGTCCTATAGTTGCCCGCCGTACTCATGGAAAGGTACATGCGGGACGATGCCTTTACATCAGCTAACTGCGCCTCCGTCAGGGCATAACAGAGAGTACAGTTTTTCGGCATGTTCAGAACCTGCAGATTCATCTGCATCACCGCGTTGTCATCCGGCGATTGGTAGTAGATGGCATCCTCCCAGTTGATACCGCCGTAGGCGGAATAGGACAGACTCTCATAAAGGCTGCGCTCCAGGTAGCGGCTCCGCATCACACGCTGTACATTCTCCACGAGCGTATCCACATCCCCGCCGCGCACCCACACATGCTCCAGAACACCGTTCTCATCAAAATCCAGCTTAATATAATAGGTATAGTAATTATCCAGATAAATACTCTCCTCCTCCGTGCCGAGATAGTGCAGCGCACGCTCGGTATTCGCGAATGTCCGTCCGCTCTCCCTGTCCATAATTTCATAGTCGATCTGCTGCTCTAACCCGTTATGAAAAGAAAGATCCCACTGGTAAAGCAGTTCGTCAATCTGCTCCCCGGCAAAGGAAAGCGGTGACTCGTCGAAACTGTAATACTCCTTGTAATCCTCCGGCTCCGCTTTCTTAATTTTCCCACTGAGGAAAAAATCCTGCGCGGTCATTTCCTTCCCTGCTGACTTCCAGTCGCAGATCTGTTTGTAGAGCACCATATTTGCCTGATAAATTTCGTGTAAAAACTCGCTGCCCGTAAGAATATCCGGCTCATCCACCTCCGCCCGCTCCTTAAATCCCGGATACTGGAACAGGAAGATTAGCGAAGCGGAAAGAATCAGCGCCGCCGCGGCAAAAATACCCGGCATCCTTTCGCGTCTGCTCGGTTTGGTCTTCTCACTGTTTTTCGATTTTGTACCCAACGCCCCACACCACCTTCAAATATTTGGGTTCCCGGGGATTCACTTCGATTTTCTCCCGGATTTTTCTGACATGCACCATGATCGTGTCCGTGTTGATCGCCTGCTCGTTCCAGACACGCTCGTAAATTTCTTCTGCGGAGTAGACCCTTCCGGGACTTTTGATCAGAAGCAGGATGATTTTAAATTCGGTGGGGGTCAGCTTCACGGGGTTGCCATCCAGAAACACCTCAACCGTGTCCTCATGCACTTCCAGCCCTCCGATCCTGTAGACCCGCTCCTCATCTTCTGTTTTACGGCCGTCCTTCATTTCCAGAAAGCGGCTGTAACGCCGTAAATGGGAATTGACCCTGGCGAGAAGCTCCATGGTGGTAAAAGGCTTCGTCACATAGTCGTCAGCCCCCATGTTTAACCCCATGATCTTATCCACTTCCTCTGACTTGGCGGACAGCATGATCACCGGGAACTCATACCCAAGCTCCCGCACCCGCATCATCATGTTGATCCCGTCCATCCGGGGCATCATCACGTCCACAATCGCCAGATGGATGTCTTCCTTTTCGATCACGGAAAGCCCTTCCACGCCGTCCGCCGCCTGAAAAACGATATAGCCCTGATTTTTCAGATAGATTTCTATCCCCTCCCGGATGTCCCTGTCATCCTCCACGATCAAAATATGGTAGTCCATTGTCCGCCCCTCACTTCATAATCTTAGTACGCAGTGCGCGCTCGAAAAACCTTCTATCGAATGGCACTGCTCTAGCATAACCGAAAAATCTAAAGAGAAACCGCTGTCGCTTCTTAAGAAATTCTAAATAAAACCCGCAAAATTCCAAAATTGTCGAATGTAAATGTTTCACGCTGCTTTCTGTGTCACAAAGAAAATGGCACAGCCCGTAAGCCATGCCATTTTTTATTCTGCCTCAGCCTGTATCAGGTTAATTGTTAATCAGCTTGTCCTCGCCGTTCCAGCTGTAAAGCTTTCTGATCTCCTCGCCGACAACCTCAGAAGGATGCTCGGAAGCTAACTTGCGCATCGCCTTGAAGTGTACCTGCCCGCCTGCGGAAGACATGTCAAGCAGGAAGTCCTTCGCAAAGGTGCCGTCCTGAATGTCGGAAAGGATCTTCTTCATGGTCTTCTTTGTCTCGTCGGTGATGATCTTCGGACCGGTGATGTAGTCGCCGTACTCAGCGGTGTTGGAGATGGAATATCTCATGCCTGCAAAACCGGACTGGTAGATCAGGTCTACGATCAGCTTCATCTCATGGATACACTCGAAGTACGCGTTTCTCGGATCATATCCCGCCTCGACAAGCGTCTCGAAGCCTGCCTGCATCAGCGCGCATACGCCGCCGCACAGTACTGCCTGCTCACCGAAGAGGTCTGTCTCAGTCTCGGTGCGGAAAGTGGTCTCCAGCACGCCCGCTCTCGCGCCGCCGATTGCCAGAGCGTAAGCTAACGCCATATCCTGTGCCTTGCCGGTAGCGTCCTGATGAACAGCAACCAGACAGGGAACGCCTTTGCCCGCCTGATACTCGCTTCTTACGGTGTGTCCCGGACCCTTGGGCGCGATCATGGTTACATCCACATCCTTAGGAGGCACAATGCAGCCGAAGTGAATGTTGAAGCCGTGTGCAAACATCAGCATATTGCCTGCCTCCAGATTCGGCTCGATATCTTTCTTGTACATAGCCGCCTGCAGCTCATCGTTGATGAGGATCATAATGATATCCGCCTTCTTCGCAGCCTCAGCCGCCGTGTATACCTCAAAGCCCTGCGCCTCAGCCTTCGCCCATGACTTGGAACCCTCGTAGAGACCGATAATTACGTGACAGCCGGACTCCTTCGCGTTCAGCGCGTGTGCATGTCCCTGACTGCCGTAACCGATGACTGCGATTGTCTTGCCGTCCAGAAGGGATAAATTACAGTCTTCCTGATAGAAAATTTTTGCCATTTTTCTTCTCCTCCGTTATGATAGATTGGTTATTGATAAATGATTTATATAACTGAAAGGGAAACTCCCTTGAGCTAACTGCCTATTACTTTACAAGGAAATTACGATAACGAAAACCATTGAAGGAGAATGCGAAGCATTCTCTGGATCGAGCGTCAACACACTCGATTTGTTACAGATACGTCACATTTTCTATGCCGCGGCTCAGGCCCGCGATGCCGGTACGCGCCAGTTCCAGAATCTCATAGCCGTCCAGAACCGCGATAAAAGCGTCGATCTTTTCCTGATCGCCAATCAGTTCAATTGTGATGCTGCCGGGGGAAACGTCCACGGGATCCGCACGGTAAGCGTTCGCCACCGCGAGCACATCCATGCGGTCTCTGGCGGAGGTCACCCTCACTTTTATCAGTGCAAGTTCCCTGTATACGCTCTCTCCGGGCTTTAATTCCTTGATATCGCGCACGTCCACAAGCTTCGCCACCTGCTTTTCGATCTGTTCGAGGATCTCGTCATCCCCGGAAGTTACAATCGTGATGCGGGTATAGCGCGGATCTGCCGTCACACCGGCGGTAATGCTGTCAATATTGTAACCGCGTCTGGAAAACAGCCCGGCAATACGGCTCAAAACACCAGATGTATTGTCAACCAGCAACTGAAAAACCTTTTTCTGCATACAAACACCCTTCCTTCCGACTCCCGGTCAGCGCCGCTTCCGCAGTCTGACCTTTCGGCATAAATACTGTCAATCATTGTAGCAACTTGGGTGGAAAAAGTCAACCTACTCCTCCGCCTCCAGACACTTCTGCAGCGCCAGCGTGCCCGTGCGCGCCATCTCCACGATGCTCACGCCCTTCATCATACTGATAAAGAGCCGGACGCGCTCCGGCACATCGCAGATCTGGATGATAAACATGTTCTGGGACATATCCACGATATCCGCGCCCATGATATCGCAGGTCTCCATGATATCCTTCCTGTTGTTTTTATTGTATTTCACTTTCATCAGCATAAGCTCCCTGCTCACGCTCGACGGCTCGTCAAAAGTTTTCACCTTGATCACGTCAATCTTTTTGTTGAGCTGCTTCTCGATCTGCTCGATGGTGCGCTCATCCCCGGAACTGACAATGGTCATGCGGGAAACCGTGGTATCCTCCGTCTCTCCTACGGCAAGGGACTCGATATTAAAACATCTTCTCGAAAACAGCCCTGCCACCTTGCACAGCACGCCCGATCTGTTTTCCACCAGTACGGAATATATTTTTTTCATTCGATATCCTCCACATCTTCTATCTATACGGAGAATGCCTCTTTTGGGCATTCTCCTGCGTGAGACATAGTACCTCTTGGCGTCCCGTCCTATGGCGGGACGTCTTAAGAAGTACTTCCCGCGATGTTATTTCACTAAATCCATCGGATCGATCAGACATTCCAGAAGCACCGACTCGTCCCTCTCCAAAAAGGCGCTGATCGTCTCCTGCGCCCCCTCCATGGTCTCCTGCCGCATAAACTTAAGCCCGTATGCCGCCGAAAGCTTTGAAAGATCGGGGCTGCCCGACAAATCTACCACGGAATAGTTGTCTTTGTAGGTGTAATGCTGGTATTCGCGCACCATGCCGAGATAATTGTTTTTCAGGACAATGATTTTCACGGGCACGTCAAACTGCCGCATGGTCGCCAGTTCCATCATGGACATCTGGAAGGAGCCGTCTCCACAGACAGCCACCACCTGACGGCTCCTGTCAGCCAGCTTCGCGCCCATTGCCGCCGGAATCGAGTACCCCATGGTACCCATCCCTCCGGTCGTCAGGAACCGTCCTTTTTTCACAATATGATAGCCGCAGGACCAGATCTGGTTCTGCCCCACATCCGCCACATAGACCGCATTCTCGTCCATCTCCCGGGAAAGCATGGTGATAAACGCCGCCGGATCCACAAAGTCCGAATTCGGCTTTCTTATCGGCTGCATGGTTTCACGGTAGGTATTTAACGTCTGAATCCACTCCTCATGCTCACAGGTAAACTCCTGCGTCGCGATATCCTCAAAAATATGCTTCGCGTCCCCAACCAGAGGAATTGCCGGACCTACGTTTTTGCCGATCTCCGCCGGGTCCACGTCAATATGGACAAGCACTTTGTTTTCCGTGATCAGATCGGGCTGGTTTACCGCCCTGTCAGCTACCCGCGCGCCCACCATGAGAAGGAGGTCCGACTCGTTCATGGCGCGGTTGGCAAAAGGCTTTCCGTTATTGCCCACCATACCGTAATACATCGGATGCTCGGTGGGCATAGCGCCGATTCCCATCATGGTGGAAACCACGGGAATGCGGTATTCTTCCGAAAATGCCCGAAGCGCATCCTCCGCCTGGCTAAGGAGCACGCCGCCGCCCGCACAGATCAGGGGGCGTTTCGATTTAGCCAGCTCCTTGATGACCTTTTTTATCTGCGCCATATTGCCCTTTACCGTCGGCTTGTAGGTACGCATATTGACTTCGCCGGGATATTTGAACTTCGTGACGGGCGCATTCTGGATATCAATGGGGACGTCGATCAGCACAGGACCTTTCCGCCCTGTTGACGCCAGATGAAACGCCTCTTTAAAAATCTGCGGAATATCAGCCGCATCCTTCACCAGATAGCTGTATTTGACGAAAGACTCCACCGCGCCTGTGATGTCCGCCTCCTGAAACACGTCGGAACCGAGCAGCTCGCTGTTTACCTGTCCCGTAATACATACGAGCGGTATGCTGTCCGCAAAGGCGGTGGCTACCCCTGTAATCAGATTTGTCGCGCCGGGACCGGAAGTCACCGCACATACACCCACCTTCCCGGATACTCTTGCCAACCCGCTTGCCGCGTGAGCCGCATTCTGTTCCGTGCGGATCAGAATGGTCTGGATATCGGAATCCAATATGCTGTTGTAAAATGGGCATATCGCCACGCCCGGGTAACCGAACACATACTGAACGCCCTCCTCTTCCAGACATTTTACAATTGCATCTGCACCTATCATATACGTTATCCTCTCTCTTCTACCTGTCATCTATTTGTAACTGTCCATTCACTTCACAGTTAATGCACAATCCGTAACATCATTTCTGATATCGGAGTTTCCATCCCTTGCGCCTGTTCTTACCGTCCAAACAGCAGGCACACTTCCTTCACCGAATCGCTTGTTATTCATTTAACCCCAGCAGCTTCTGCGTCAGCTTCACAGCGTCCGCCGCGTCCTTGGAATACCCGTCTGCACCGATTTCATCCGCATACTCCTGCGTAATGACCGCGCCGCCGACAATGATTTTCGCATCCATCTTCTGCTCCTTCGCGTAGTCGATCACATGGCGCATCTGCTGCATGGTGGTGGTCATCAGCGCCGACAGCGCAATCACCTGCGCGTTATGTTCTATCGCCGCCTCAATGATCGTCTCCTTGGGAACATCCTTACCAAGATCAATCACATGAAAACCGTAGTTCTTAAGCATCAGCGCCACCAGATTTTTCCCTATGTCGTGAATGTCTCCCTCCACGGTGGCAATCACTACGGTCGGCATATCCTGCCCGGTATTTGCCTTCAGGAGGACAGGCTCCATGTATTCGATAGACGCCTTCATCGCCTCCGCACTTGCAATGAGCTGGGGTAAAAAATATTTTCCTTTGTCAAACAGCTCTCCCACCTCATTGATGGCGGGCAGAAGCACTTCGTCAAGAAGCGTTTTCGCTTCTATACCTTCCTCCATCGCCTTTTTCGTATCTTCCACAATGATCTCCCGCTTCCCCTTCAGGACGTCGGCGCGAAGCCTGTCCTGCGGCGAGGCGGCATTTTCTTCCTGTGCCGTCCGGTTCAGGCGGATTCCTGTCTCTTTCGGCGCAGTCTCCCCTGCCGCTTCTTTCTTTTCACGAAGGGCATCCATCAGCCGGATATAGCGCGTATCCGCCGCCTCTTTGTTCAGGAGGAGATCTGACGCAAACGCGCAGCTCATCAGAAGTTCCTGCGAGGGGTTCGCGATCGCCATTGTCAGCCCCTCCCGGATCGCCATGGTGAGAAAGGCGGTATTCACAAACCCTCGCTCCGGCAGACCGAAGGAAATGTTGGACAGACCGCAGATCGTGGCAAGCCCTTTCTCCTTGCAGTAATGGATCGTCTCAAGGGTCTCTATTGCCGCGTTCTTATTAGCGCCAACCGTAGCCACCAGCCCGTCCACCACAATATCTTCCTTTGTCATGCCGAGCGCCAGCGCCTTTTCCTGTATTCTCTCTATAATCGCAGTCTTTTCCGCCAGGTCCTTCGGAAGCCCTGCATCCGAAAGCGGCAGAAGAATAAACATGGCGCCATATTTTTTCGCAAGGGCGAGCAGAGGTTCTTTCGCCTGTTCCCCGGATATAGAATTGATCAGCGCGCGTCCCGGATACCGGCGGAGCGCCTCCTCCAGCACATCCACGTGGCTGGAATCGATGGACAGGGGCAGGTTTGTGACGCCGCTCACGGTCTCGACCGCCTTTAACATCATCGCCTTCTCGTCAATACCGCTCATGCCCATGTTGACATCAAGAATGCTTGCACCGCATGCCTCCTGCGCTTCCGCAAAGTCAGCCACCATCTCCATGGAGCCTTCCCGGAGCGCCGCCTGCAGCTTCTTTTTCCCGGTAGGGTTGATACGCTCGCCGACCACGATAAAAGGGTCGTCCAGCCCGAAGGACACCGTCAGCCGCTCGCTGGTCAGAAAACGTTTCTTGGGCTTTTCCCGGTGTACGACGTTCATACCACACACCGCTTCCTGCGCGGCACGGATATGATCAGGCGTCGTCCCGCAGCAGCCGCCGATCACGGATGCGCCCGCCGAAATCAGCTCCCGCATATGTCCGCCAAACTCTGCCGCTCCCATATCGTAAACCGTATTGCCGTTTTCATCCAGAGAGGGCAGCCCTGCGTTCGGCTTAGCGATAATGGGAATACATGTAACTTCCGCCATCCGGCGCACCGTATCTGTCATTTTATCGGGTCCCGTGGAACAGTTTGTCCCCACTGCCGCCACGCCGAGACTCTCCAGCACAACCGCCGCGGTTGCCGCGTCTGTGCCAAACAGTGTCCTGCCGTCCGCCTCAAAGGTCAGCGTCGCCATCACGGCAAGGTCGCAGACTTCCTTCGCTGCAATCACAGCCGCCCTCGTCTCCTGCAGACTCATCATCGTCTCTACCACAAGCAGATCCACACCAGCTTCCACCAGATACCGAATTTGTTCTTTATATACGTCAATCAGTTCTTCAAAATCCAGTTTTCCCATGGGAGCAAGCTGTTCCCCTGTCATAGTCAGGTCGCCCGCAATATAGGCTTTTTCGCCCACAGCCTCCCTCGACAGCGCCACAAGGTCACGATTCATCTGCCCAATCTGCGCCTCCAGACCGTACTCTTTCAGCTTGATCCGATTGGCTGTAAAAGTGGGCGCATATACAATATTGCTGCCAGCCGCGACGAAATCCCGCTGCAGCCCGATCATAATATCCCTGTGCTCCAGAATCCACTGTTCCGGGCAGACCCCCGCAGACATCCCCTTCTTTTGCAGATTGGAGCCTGTGGCGCCGTCCAAAAACAGCGGCGTCTCCTTTACTAAAGCCTGAAATTCCTGTCTGTTCATATGTCTCCGCCTCTCAAATCCACTATTCTCCATCCGTTTCTGAAGGTTCCGTATAGAAAACCGTGTCGTCTGTGTCAAAATTATCCTCCGGCACATCCTCATCCCCATCCGGGCTCACTGTTTCCTCCGATTCTTCCGTCTCTTCTTCCTCATCCTTTTTGTTCAGATAACCGCCGCCCAGAAGAGAATTCTCTTCCGTGTAAGTAACGCCCTCGCCCTCGGGAATCTCCCCGTGCAGGATCGTGATGATATACTGGATGCGTATATTGGTTCTGTTATAATATTCAAGCGCCGCCTGTTCGGAGCCCTCGTCGTACGTTTCCCCATCATACGCCGTATGGAAAAGCGCCACCGCCTCTTTCATATTCTCGTCCGCCTCGTCCGCCAGGCTTTCCACCGCCGAAAACTGTTCCGGCACTTCCAACTCCGCCATCCACTGGATATCTTCCGCAAAAGCGTCCAGATACCCGAGAAGCTCAATCACCGCGGTATCGGATTCGCGGTCAATGGCATTCATCTTGTCATTGTACTCAGACGCCCGTTCAAAAAACGTATTCATATCTTCCTGATATGCTGTCAGTTCCTCGTTTTCCCCACACGCCGTAAGCAGAAAAGCAAAAAGCAGCGTGGTGAGTATCATCTTGTATCTTGTCAAAGCCATTATCCTCCGAATATATAAAATCCTAAATCCCCTATCTAAACATACTACTGATTTCCGCGCCTTTCGTCAACCTTTTCTTTCATGGGAAAATCAGAGAAAAAGAGCGGCAGGTTTCTCACGACCAGCCGCTCTTTTTCTCTTTGAATAAACTTTTTCTGTCAAATAGCGATATCACAGTCAGGTTCCACCTTCCGGCATGCTTTCAGAACCTGCTTCATAACGCTTTTTTCGTCCGCGCCTTCCGCAAACTCCACCTTCATTTTCTGGGTCATAAAACTTACGGTGGCTTCCGCCACGCCCTCCGTTTTCTTCGCAGCTTCCTGCATTTTCTCCGCACAGTTAGCGCAGTCCACCTCGATCTTGTACGTTTTCGTCATCTCCCCGCTCCTTCCATGATGTGTTCCATTCCCATATTGAGGATTGAGCGGACATGCTCGTCATCCAGCGAATAAAAAATGGACTTGCCCTCTCTCCGGCTCTTTACCAGTTTGGATGTTTTCAAAATACGAAGCTGATGGCTGACGGAAGACTGGCTCATCTCCAAAACCCCCGCAATATCGTTTACACACCGCTCCGTATCAAGCATGGCATACAGTATTCTGATCCGGGTAGGGTCACCGAATATTTTAAACAGTTCTGCCAGCCCATAAATAGCCTCATCCTTATATGATTCCGCCACAAGCGTCCTCCTTCCCCAATCAGGATTTAAATATGTTTATTTGTTCATATTATAATATGATGCCACATCTCCTGTCAAGGAAAATTTGAAAGGGAGCCCAAATGGACTCCCTAAAACATTTCATTCCCGGAAAAATTTACAGTTTGAAGAAAGATACATCATCCTCCAGCACCTGTGCCATTGACTTCAATTCACCCGCAGCCTCGGCAAGCAGATTGATGGTAGCGTTCATCTCTTCCATAGACGCGTTGGTCTCCTCGGTAGAAGCCGCATTCTCCTGGGATACTGCGGACAGATTCTGGATGACATCCACAACCTTTCCTCTCTCCCTGTTACACTCTTCCGCCTGGTCACTGATGACGCCGGTCTCTTTTCTGGAATCCTCGATACCATTGCTCACGACACCGAATTTTTCCTTTGTCTGTACCAGCTTCTGCTGCTGCTCCGCGATAATTTCGTCCACTTCATTCATAATCTGAACAGACGTCTCGGAGTCAACGGTCAACTGATGTATGATATCCTCAATAGTCTTCGTGGACTGTGCGGAATCTTCAGACAGCTTGGAGATCTGGGTTGCCACCACGGCGAATCCGCGTCCTGCTTCCCCGGCCCTTGCTGCCTCTATGCTCGCGTTCAGCGCCAGCAGACTCGTCTCACTGGCGATAGACGCAATGAGATTAACGGCATCCTGTATTCTGATAACAGACTCGTTGGTCGTATGTACGGAAACCTCAATTTTCCTGATTGCATCCGTCGTTCTGTCATTGGACTCACTCAGTTCGTTGATAATCCTGGAAGCCTCCACGTCAGACACATGCATCTGCTCAGATAGGCTGTCGAGTTCTCTTACGCTGTCCGCAATTTTCTCTATGATAGCGCCCATATTGGAGATCTGTCCGGTAGCGGACTCAATGTCCTCAGCCATATTAACGGCGCCTTTGGAGATATCCTCCACTGCGCTGCTGATCTCATCCGCAGTCGTTGAGGTCTGGGATGCCATGGTCTCCAGATTGTCACCCTGCCTCATCAGCGCTTCCGTGTTTTTCTTAATGCTGCCGATAATGTTCTGCAGCTCTTCCAGCAGTCTCTGTACAGCATGTCCCATCACGCCGATTTCGTCGCTTCTCCTTAAGATTCTCTCATTTACGGCCAGATTCAGATCACCTTCCGCCAAGGAGGAAAGCAGCGTCTCAGTCTGAATGATGACCCTTGCAATCGCGCTTGCTATCTTGATACACACAAGCAGGGCAATAATGAGAATGAGGGCAGCAATTCCCAAAATCATCATGGAACTACGGTTGATCTTGGCATTTGCCTCGGTGGCAGGCTGTCCGGCAAACACCATGCCCACACACTTACCTGTGGAATCAACCGCAGGCATATAGAATGCGTAGTAGGTTTCCCCGTTAATGGTAACGTTGTCCGTCTCGTAGTTTTTACCCTCGTTGATAACGGTCTGGATAACCGCGTCGGATGCTTTCGTGCCAAGGATGCGCTCCCCCGTATCTTTGTCGCGCAGGGACGTGGCACGCCTTGTATCCCCGTAGAAAAGCGTTACATCCGCAGAACTTCCTTCAACAAAGCTGTCGATGATATCCACGTTTTCTGAAACGTTATAGTTGCCTTTATAAAGCGTTTCCCCCTCTATCCGATATGCTCCCGGATCAAACGCCTCATAAGCGGCATATACGCTTCGGCAAAGATTTTCCAACCCTTCCATCGTGGAATCATGCACCATGTTTCTCATAGTGCCGATTGCATAGACGGTAACGAACGCGACCATGATCACCATAGGAATCACACAAAGCATCACAAGCTGCGCCATTACGCTCAGTTTCTTCTGTTTTTTCATCCCTACCTTCTCCTTATATACATTATTTAGCCCTCCCCGCGTATTTTAACGGCAAAAATAGTCGTTAAACCGCAGGATGAGAAACTGTACAGCATAAATGTCAAGTTAGTTCATTTATTATATCACGGTTTTTTGTATTTTTAAAGATACAATCACCAAAAAGCGAAAATTCTACACAAACGGTACATTTTTTTGCGCAGGTGACCTGTAACAAGGGTGTCATATATGATATATGTACCATTTATATCAGCTTTTTTCTGACATTAGATTTATAAGATGCATATTTTATTATACATGAAAAATGTTATTTTTCTACCGGATTGGTACGGATTGCACTTTTTAGGGTATAATTTGCGCAATTCGGTTTACATAAGTATATTGCGGTCGATTTGCAGTCGATCTTCTATGGACGTACCTGCCCTGTCCCCGTAATCTGATATTTATAGGAAGTCAGCTCCTTGAGCCCCATCGGACCTCTGGCATGCAGCTTCTGGGTGCTGATGCCGATCTCCGCTCCGAAACCGAACTCGAAACCGTCCGTAAAACGGGTGGATGCGTTGACGTACACGCACGCAGAATCCACCTCCCGCAGGAACTTCTGCGCGTGCGTCTGATCCTGCGTCAGAATGGAATCGGAATGCCCTGTATTGTACTTGTTGATATGGGCGATCGCCTCATCCAGGGACGCCACGGTCTTCACCGAGAGAATCAGATCCAAATATTCCGTGCCGTAATCCTCTTCCGCGACTGTGTGCGCCTCCGGTATCTGCGCCCGCACCGCCTCGTCGCCCCGGATCTCCACCTTTTTTTCCAGAAGGGCTTTGCCTAGGGCAGGCAGAATTTTATCCGCGATTTTCTCATGCACGAGCAGGGATTCACAGGCGTTGCACACGCCGATGCGCTGGGTCTTGGCGTTAATGACGATGGGAACTGCCTTTGCGAGATCAGCCGATTCGTCAATGAAAATATGACAGTTTCCCGTTCCTGTCTCAATCACGGGTATCGTGCTGTTTTCTACAACCGAGCGGATCAGTCCCGCGCCTCCTCTGGGAATCAATACATCCACGTACTCTTTCATTTTCATAAACGCCGTGGTCACCGCCCTGTCGTTGTTTTCAATCAGCAGAATGGCGTTTTTGTCAATGCCTTCCTTTTCCAGTGTCTCACCGATCACAGCCGTGACAGCCTGATTGGAGTAAAACGCGTCTCTTCCTCCCTTTAAGATCACCGCGTTTCCTGTCTTGAAACAGAGACCGAACGCATCCGCCGTCACATTGGGTCTCGCCTCATAAATTATGCCGATTACCCCCATGGGAACCCGCACCTTTTCGATATGGAGACCGTTTGGACGGTCAAAGGTCTCCATCACTTCTCCCACCGGATCCGGCAGGGAAGCAATCTGTCTTAAGCCTTCCGCCATCGCCTCCATTCTCGCGCCCGTCAGCTTCAACCGGTCGAGGAGCCCCTCAGCCATTCCGTTCTCCTCTGCGCGCGCACAGTCTTTTTCATTTGCCGAGAGGATTCTCTCGCCCTCCTGCACAAGCGCGTCCGCCGCCTGTGTAAGGGCGCGGTTTTTCTGCTCCGCAGTGAGTCCCTGCAAAACGGTTTTTGCAGTCTGCGCCTTTGTGCCGAGGGATTTTAAATATTCGTTGATTTCCGCTGTACCCATACTTTCCATCATATGCTTTCCTTTCCGGTATCATCTCAAGATTTCTTTTTCCGTGACCACACACATCGGACAGACATCATGCGGCTCCCATGGGATTTCTTCAAAGATCTGGCAGTCATACGCCAATGCGGCAGTCGTAACCTTCATCCGCAGATGCCCTGCCCCATATGTTCCCGCCTGCGTCTGTGCCGCCGCATCAATGTTCTCACTTTCCTGTAATAATTTACATAAATATCTGTCATAAAACCCGCCGCCGTAGCCGATTCTGTGCCGTGCCCTGTCAAACGCAGCGCCGGGCATACAAATCAGAACCCTTTGACTCACCCGGTCACACATCCACTCATCAAACGACAGCCCGCCTGCCGGCTCCAAAATCCCGCGGTAGCCTGCCGCCAGATCATTCGTAGAAAAAAAACGATAAAACTCCATCTCTTTCCCTGTAACTTTCGGCGCAAACACCGCCTTGCCGTCCGCAAGAGCCTGTTCTGCCATGGAAAAAGTATCTGCCTCGCTGCGAAAACTGACATACGTGAGAACCGCGTCCGCCTCCTGATAACAGGACAGGTTTGTCAGATTTTTTGTGATGCTTACGCTGTAATTCTTACGCTGCTGCACAGTCAGACTGTCCCGTTTCGCCAAAGCCGCCGCGCGGAGTCTCTTCTTTTCCGCTACCTGTTCTTCTGCCCCCGCCAGCCGCATATTCCCCTGTCCTTTCTCTATGTCCAAAGCCGCCGGGATTTCACCCGATGCAGCGGACGCAGTAGTTTCCGGCCTCTGCTATTACCCGTGCCGCTTCTTCTCGCCCAGATTCGTGATGCTTCCATCTTTTTCTACGATAGAAATATTGTCAAGCTGTCCACGGAGGTTTGCCCGCACATTCGCCACATAAGCCTGCCGCAGCGCCGCCTGCTCCTCCTTCTCCTCCGGGGTGAGACCCTCGTTCTGGGATTTGTGGTACAGCTCGTTGATTCGCGCCGTCATCCGTTCTACGTTCATTGCCATACGCTCCTGCCGCACTATTTCTCTTTCGGTAACTGTTTTTACCGCATTCGGTCTATTCCAGTTTTGCCTTTTTCTGGTCCTTTGTCTCTGTCATCTGTTGACGGACGCCGCCATCCTGTGATACGTGTGCCGCACGCCCCGGATCGCCACGGAATAAGCCATGATATTTTCCGGCAGCGCCATCCCCGGATAGCCGGTGTCCCCGATGTGGTGAATATCTGTTCCCGCCATCTTACACATCAGCGCGATCCGCCTGATTGTGTCAACGTCCGCCCCCTCCTGTGAAGTTCCGATCGCCGTGATCGTGAGAACGCCCCTCTCATGGGCATGTGCGATCAGCTCCCGCACATACTCCATGGTAATTCCCGGTACGGTGCCCGGCGCGGGAAGAAGAATGATATCCGCCCCCGCATCTATAAATTCATCCACATCTTTCTTTGTAATGATATGCTCGCCGCCTTCCCCCGGCACGCCGGAGGCATGCATCTTCCCTGCCGCCAAAATCATTTTATCCTTCAGCCGTGCCGACATGGCTCTCAGCGAATCGGTAATGGCACGGTTGCTCACGCCGTTTCCGGGATTTCCTGTCAGAAGCGCCATATCCACGCCCATTTCCGAGGCTCTGACTGCATTTTCGACCGTAGCTTTCCGCCCCGCCGACATAGCCCATAGCGTACCGTCATTTTCCCGTGCCGCCTGTTCCTCCACCGGCTCCAGATTGATACCGATCATCCGGCCCGTCAGGCGTTTTAATTCCCGCACGGTCTCCGCCGGCTCCACTTCCGGCAGACCATTTATCACCGGGCGGTTTACATCAAACATGTTGAGCAGTAACAAGTCTGCGCCGAGAGAAGCTGCAAATTCCGCGTTGGTGACATCCGTAAGTACGGGCATGGTAATGCCGATACACTCACATGCAAGCACTCGTCCCTCACTTCCGGCAATGGCGCTCAGATAATCCTCTTTCGTAAAATTCCTCAAGTCAGAAGCTGCACAGTCCAACATTCTTTTTGCCATATTGTTTCCTCCGAAAGAAAAATTTTAATGCATGTGCATCTGCTGCACATAAAGAGGCAGGTCAAACGTCTCGTCCTTATGCGCCAAAAACAGTGTCCCGATATTCTGCCCGCTCAAAATTCGATGGATCACTTTGATATCCTTACTGTTGGCGATCACCATATCCACCCCGGTGCTGCTGGCAATTTTTGCCGCCTGCAGCTTGGTGGTCATGCCGCCGGTGCCCACGCTGCTCCCGGTGGACGCCTTGCCCATGTTCATCAACTCGTCCGTCAGTTCCTCCACCACCTCGATATATTTTACGTCGGGATTGGTGCGGGGATCGTCTGTGTAGAGTCCGTCGATGTCCGACAGCAGAAGGAGCGCGTCCGCCTCCACCAGCGAGGCGACGATCGCCGACAGCGTATCGTTGTCGCCGATCTCGATCTCGTAGGTGGCTATCGTATCGTTCTCGTTCACGATCGGAATCACGCCCAGCTTAAACAATTCCGCGAACGTATTCCGGGCATTGTAGCGGTTCAGATTATCCACGATCGTGTTTTTCGTCATCAGGATCTGCGCCGCCACCTGGTTGTACTCCGCGAAAATCTTCTGGTAAATCATCATCAGCCGTGCCTGTCCCACCGCGGCGCACGCCTGTTTCACGGCGATGGGATTGTCCTCCTCACGGTTTGGCAGGATCGCTTTCTCCCCCACGGCAATCGCGCCGGAAGTGACAAGCACCACATCCTTCCCCATGTTTCTCAGGTTGCAGAGCTCCCGCACCAGCACGTCCAGCTTCGTGTAGTCCAAGTCCCCTGTCTCCTTGTGCTGCAAGGAGGAGGAGCCGATCTTTATCACAATTCGTTTTTTATCTGCCATCAGGGCTTTTCTGTCAGTCATTTTTGCCTTCATCCTTATATTTTCTCCCTTTTCGGAAAAGTATTCCCTTTGTTTAAGCTGTTTTCTATCGGCTTCCTATGTTCCGATTTATGTATTTCATTATAAAATCTTTAGTCATCTTACCACATCCGAATAAAGCATTGCAACCTTCTCCGCAATCAGAATCCCGTCCATCGCCGCCGATGTGATGCCGCCCGCGTAGCCCGCGCCCTCGCCGCAGGGGAAAAGCCCCTGAAGCGCGGACTGCCCCGTCTCGTCCCGCAGAATCCTTATGGGGGAGGAAGTCCTGCTCTCCACGCCGGAGAGGTACGCATCCCCGTCGGCAAAGCCGGGCATCTTTTGACCAATTAGGTCAATCCCTTCCACAAGCGCTTGATTCAAGAATTCCGGCAGAATTTCGTGAACCGGGGCGAAATTCCATGCGCCCTTAATGGCGGGCACGAACCCGGGATAACGTCGGCATAGCATACTCTGTTCTGGCATATATGAAAAGCCATTTTCTTGCACACGCCGTCTGGCATTTTCACCTCTTTGCGCCTGAAACAGCCGGCCCTCGTTTTGCCTGCCGCAGACCGCCGCCCGAAAATCCCCGTAACGCTCCACGGGCACCCTGCCCTGCCCGATCTCGTAGGCACGCTCTTCCAGATGGCGCTGAAACGCAATGCCCGCAAGGGTTCCCGTACCGCCGTATGTCCCATAATCCGCGGGCGACACGGTGACGATCATGGCGCTGTTGCTGTTTGCGCCGTCCCGCCCGCTGTAACTCATGCCGTTCACCGCCGTTCTGCCAGACTCCGAGGAGGCGTTCACCACATAACCGCCCGGGCACATACAGAAGGAATAGACGCCCCTGCCGGAAGCGGTCTGCGCCGTCACCTTGTATGCCGCCGCCGGAAGGGAAATGCCGCATTCCCCATATTGCAGCCTGTCGATCATCTCCCGGGGATGCTCCATGCGAAGCCCCACCGCAAAAGCCTTTGCCTCCATGGGCACCTGCAGTCCGTGGAGCATCTGGAAGGTGTCCCGCGCGCTGTGACCGATGGCCAGAACGACCGCGCCGCCTCGTATCTCTTCCCCGTTTGCCACAACGCCTGTGATCCGGCGGCTCTGCATGGAAGCCTCCGCCGCCCGGTCATCTTCCGTAAGAAGCGCGGTCACCTGCGACTCAAACCGCACCTCGCCGCCCCATTTTATAATCTGTCTGCGCAGATTTTCTACAACCTTTATTAATATATCAGTGCCGATATGCGGTTTTGCCTCGTACAGAATCGCCTTCGGCGCCCCAGCTTCCACGAAAATGCGCAAAACCTCCTGCATCCGTCCTTTCGGATCCTTGACCGTAGTGGTCAGTTTTCCGTCGGAGAATGTACCTGCGCCGCCTTCCCCAAACTGCACGTTGGAGCCGGGATTCAGAACGCCATCCCGCCAGAACCGCTCCACATCTTCCCGGCGTTTATGTACTTCCCTGCCCCGTTCCAACAGCAGCGGGCGAAAGCCCGCCTTCGCAAGCATATACCCGCAGAAAAGCCCCGCCGGTCCTGTCCCAACAATCACCGGTCTGTCAACGGGCGTTGGTTTTTGCATAACCTTCGGTGTCGGAAACCGATACGGCTTCTCCTCCACCAGCTGTATCTGCCCGCTCTTTCCCCTGATTTTCTGAAAAACCGCCCGTTCGTCCGACACCTTCACATCCACCGTATAAACCGCATATATTTCCGGCTTCTTTCTGGCGTCCAGAGATTTCTTCACAATGGAAAGGGATTGGATAGCGGAAGGTCCTGTCCGCAGCTGCTTTGCCGCCTTTTTGAGAAGCGCCGCCTGCTCGTCCTCACAGTCCGCCGCCAGTTTGATCTGTTGTATCCGAATCATAGTTTTCTCCGTTTCCGCGATGCCAAGCTTATCTGACATCCCCTGCCGCCGCCTTCCCGGCAACCGTCCCGCTGCTCCACGCCCACTGCAGGTTATAGCCGCCGCACAGCCCGTCGATATCCAGAATTTCTCCTGCAAAATAGAGCCCCGGCTGTTTTTTCGACATGAGATGTTCCGTCACTTCGCCGCAGTCCACGCCTCCTGCGCACACCTGCGCCCTGTCGAAACCGTTCGTCCCCACAACTGCCGTCTCCAGACCGAGATACATTTTCTGCAGCCGTTCAAATGCCGCCGCAGGGACATCTTTTGCCCGCTCGGACTCCCGAATGCCCGACAATTTCATAAGCAGACGGTTGATTTTCTTGTTGACTATTCCGGTCAGGAACACGTCCATCTCATCCTCACCGTGCGCCGCAAGCCGTTGCCGGAAAAATGCGCTGCAAGTCCCCTCGTCAAAGTCGGGAAGAAAAGACACCCGCACCGTGACAGGCTTTTTATCAAGCAGCGCGTAGCCGGCAGTCCTGCAGATCTGAAACGCCGGTATGCCGGAAAGCCCGTAATCCGTAAGCTGCAGTTCGCCCCGCTCCCTGCCCGCCTCCTTTCCGGCAGCCAGCAGGGTAAGCTCCGCGTCGCAGCGCACCCCCGTCACCTGTTTATAAAACGGCTCCTTACAGACAAGCGCGGCAAGAGCGGGCACGGGTCTGACAATTCGGTGTCCGAACCGCTTGGCCAGCCGGAAGCCGCTCCCGTCGGAACCGGTATTCGGCGCTGCTTTGCCGCCGCAGCAGAGAATGACCGCATCATAATATGCCTCTTTCCCATGGCACCCGGTCCAAAACTGGTTTCTTCCCTGTTCAAAAGAGAGCGTCTGAACCGCCGCCTCCGTATGTACCGCTATCTGCCGCCTGTCAAGCTCGTAGCGCAGCAGATCGAGCACCGTGGACGCCTGATCGCTCGCCGGATACAGATAACCGTCCCGCTCCCTGATCCGCATACCGAGGGACGAAAAAAAATCTTTCGTCTGCGCCACCCCGAACGCAGAAAGCACACCGTCCGCCAGTGCCTTGCCGCTTCCATGGTAAAATTCCGCCCCCATCGCCTCATTGGAAAAATTACATCTGCCGTTTCCCGTGGACAGAATTTTTTTCCCAACCCTGTCGTTTCTCTCATAGACCGTCACCGCCGCGCCCTCACCAGCCGCCTGAATCGCCGCCGTCATGCCCGCCGCGCCCCCGCCTATGACTGCAACCTGTCTTTCCATAGCGTTTATTCCTTTCAGACTCTATGCAGATAATGCCGCTTATCGTGTTTAGCTGGAATACGATTCCAGAAACAGATACAGCTCCTCCTCGCTCGCCACAAGCTTCCCCTCCATAATTTCTCTCTGCAGGGCGTCCGGCAGCCGTTCCAGCAAAATATCCGTATTCATGTAAAGTGTACTTCTGTCCTCCTCGTACACCACGATAAAATGATCCGCCACCATCAGATAAAATTTCTGCGGCTCCTGTTCTTTATAATATTTGCAGACCGCCACCCTGTCTTTGGAAAAAGCGGTCAGTTCAATGCTCTCAAACCCCTGTTCCAGCTCTGTAAGCGGCGGGTTGTCCTCATAGGCGGACAGCGCCTCCAGCAGTTCCTCCCTGTTTAAACCGATGTACATGACAGGGATCGTCTCCTCGTTCTCCGTCACGGTTCCCTCGGACAAATTTACCATTTCCAGCAGATACCGCGTGTCTGCCGTCACCACGGGCTCCTGCGCTGCCGCCGCCTCGATCACCGGTTCCTCCGCCGCCCTGTCAATAACCTGTTCTTTTACCGCCGTACCGGTCTGCTCATCCTGTGAAAACGGGGCAGACTGGGAAACGGCATCCGCAAGCTGCGATACCGACTGACGCAGACTGTCCGCCGATCCCGTCCCCGCCTGTTCATAACTGTTCCTGTACCGGTGCGGGTAAAAAAATTCCTCCGCTTTCAGCGCACCCCAGCCGCCAAGACCAAGCATGATCACAGACAATGTCATAAAAAGACTGATACGTTTTACAAGTTTCATTCCGTTTTAAACCTCTCTTGTCGGATTTCCTGTAATCAGTATCAGCCATTTCTGTTTTTTTATACAGCTGTCTCAAAAAACACCTATCGTTCTGCCAAGCATAATGAATAAGAAACCAAGCGGCATCTCCTGCAGTTCCGTCTCCCCGATCACCCGCAGGATCACAAGGAACAGGATATGGAAAAACACCCCCACAGGCAGGGAAATGACAATGCACAAGACCGCTCCGGCAACGCCGGAGAGCAGCAGGTTTAACAGGTACACGACCAGCCCTGAAACCGCCGCGGCGCCGAGCGGAAACAGAACACCCGCAAACCAGTCAGGTCTGTATTTTATACGTCTGTTCAGAAAAACAAAGGACAGAACTATATAGATGCCAAAAAATAATATCAGCGCGCAGAGCAGCCCGCCCACACCCATATGTCCGCGCTGTGTCATAAAATAGGCGGCAGCCAGATGCACAGCTAGGGAAGCTGCGGAAGTGAGAAACAGTTCCCTTGTCATACGCAGTTTATAAAGGATCTGTCCGAACAGGAAGCAGAAGGTAAATAAAGCCGCCAGAACCGCCCCCTTTGAAAGCCATCCCGCCAATACCGCGGACTGCGCCGTCGATCTCCCGTAACAGCAAGTGGAAAATGGTTTCCCGAGGACAGCCAGATAAATCGCCGCCGGAAAAGATACGATAGACGCGTTTCGTACCGCCCTGCCCATGCGCTCACGCATGCCGCGATATTCCTCCCTCTCATAGGCGCTGCAGATTTTCCCTGTCAGCCCGTGTACAAACAGGCAGGAAAATGCTGCACATATCCCGATAAGCGGCGCAAACTTGCCATAGAAACTACCCCACTGCGCAGTGCGCACATTGCCCTGCTCCGTCATATTCATGCAATGGTTAAAAAAACGCTGATCCGCGAGCATAAACAGATTGGAGCATACGGCGGCTGCCGCCAGCGGCACCATATTGACGATGAGCATCCGCTGTATCTCAAAACGCGTCTCGGCACGTCTGCTGTTGTCCTGTCCCGGTCTCCCTTTAAAAGCGCCCGCATAGATCACATAAACCAGAATCAGATGCAGCACGGCAATCACCTGCGAAATAAAAACGCCCAACATGGCGCCGAGCGCACCATAAGCATAACTGTGCGCCTCAACCTGTAAAAGCGCCGCTACCTTCTGTCCGTAGCCATAAAACGCCCTGCCGCCGAGAATTGCACCCACAAACATGGCCGTCTTTTCGATATATTGAGAATGCGCTGTCAGCACACCCATGCCGTAACCGTTAAAATAACCCCGGAAAAGCCCTATAAGCGAGGCAAAAAACACGGAGGGCGCCGCCGCCATCACCGCCATGCGGCTCAGACGCTCCAAGGCAATCGTCTCCGCGGTCCATGAGGAAAAGAACAGCAGAAATAACGCCATCACCGTGCCCAGAAACAGGTTCATGACAAAAGCCGTCTTAAATACTTTACCCGCATTTCGATACCGTTCCCGTTTGACCCGGTAGCGAATGATGCCAGCCATGGCGTTCGACATACCGCAAGATGTGACCAATGTAGTCAATACAAACATTTCAAAAGCCGGCGCCATGAGTCCTACTCCCTCATCCCCGATAACTCTTGAAAGCGGAATCCTCCAAAGGAGAAGAAGCATATAAGAAATAATCCCCGATGAGAGGACGATTCTGTTTTTCAGATTTTTAGCCATCCACTGTATATTCATCGTTATCCTCTGCTGCTGAGCTTTAGAAGTACTTCTCACTCTGTTCTCTTGTAATAGAAAGGCTCTGCAGTACACACTCCTGTTTTTCCTCCATCAGCGCCGCCTCTTCCGGCTCCATATGGTCATAGCCGCACAGATGGTACAGGCTGTGCGCCAGAAGAAAGGCAAACTCCCTGAGCTCACTGTGCCCGTACTCTTCCGCCTGTTCCTTCACCCGCGCTGTATTCAGGATAATATCTCCAAGAACCAGTTCCCCGCTGTCCGGGTCAAAGCAGTCCGCCCCGCTCTCCTCTGCGCCGGAAAAATCCCCCGGCACTTCAAACTCCAGATTAGGAAAAGAAAGCACGTCCGTCTCCGCGTCGATATTCCGGTAATTTTTGTTGTACTCCCGAATGCCCTCGCCGTCTGTCAGAAGAAGATTCACCGCCGCCTCATAGGGGCAGTTTTCGCTGTCCAGGACAGCCTGCGCAACACGTTCAAGCAGCGCCTTCGCATCAAACGGAAAAGACTGCTGCGTCTCATTTTCAACGTAAGAAGTCATAATAAAGCTTCTCCTTGATAAATATTTTTTTCATTTCGCATATCTGTCCTATGGAAATCTCATTTCCCCAGAGCTCGTCCGTCTCAAATTTCTTTTTGAATACCGTGTCGATCAGCTGCTCATAATCCAGCTCCGCCTTTGGGTCTTTCGCAAACAGATACAGGATGGAGGACACGATGCAGTCCGCCAGCAGAACGACGATCGTCTCCTTGGAAACAATTTTCGCGTCCGGGTCCACGTACTCTTTCAGTATCTGCTTTGTCTTCGGCGGGAAATGGTACTTATCGCAGATTGCCGACACATTTTCCCATGTGTTTTCTCCTGTCAGTTTACCGATTCTGTGATAATACCCGCACGCCTTCACCGCCGCGTCGTCAATTCCAAGGCTCCTTGCGACCTTATCGCCCAGATATGCCGTGTGGATCGCGTGATAATACTCCTCCTTTGAAAGTTCCTTGAGCTGTACCAGCAGCGGGCACTCCGGATCGTTGATCTCCATATACCTGTCACGGTACCTGTGAATTACCATAGAACTGACCATTTTCAGACTGACCAGAAGCAGGATGCAGCAGACCATCAGATTGATTCCCGGTATCATAAACTGGGCAATGGAAAGCTGTTCCTTTGCAAAAAGAATTACGTTTGCCGTCAGGCAGAGGGAAAGAACCAGCAGGGAAATCACCATCGGAATCCCCACCCTGAAATCCTCATCCAATGTGGCAAACACAAGTATGCCCGCCATGCCGCTGACAAAATAGAGCCAGAAAATCGCGTAGTCACAGCCCGCAAAATTCACGGCAAGAAGCAGGCCGAGACTCCCCGCGGCTAATCCCGTCATACTGTTTGAGAAAACGCTTAACAGTACAAACAACACCAGAAACGGCCAGCCTGTAACCGGCAGAAACGGCAGAAACACCGCCGCCGTCAGACTTACCAGATAGATAAAGGCAAATCTCCCGTAGCGTCCTTCATTCCGGTATACAAAAAAGCCGCTGGTCTCGCCCATCACGTAGGAGAAGATAACGATTCCGCTCCCGGTCAGGACCATAACGATATTCCGGATCATCATATCCGTCTGGATGTGATAAAGCACGCTGCCGAGCCATGCAATCACGCCCGACAGGGCAAACATGAACATAAACACTACGATTCTTTTTATGATATTACTGTTTTTCTCAAGATTAATATTATTTTCCACGCCTGTAATTCCTGTTTCCTGTTTTTTGCCCACTCCGTCGTTTCTCTTTTTCTTCGTAATCGTCGTATGCTTTCACGATCCTCTGCACAAGCGGATGCCTGACCACATCCTTGCTGCTCAGGCTGCAGAAAGAAATATCGTCTATTTTCGAGAGCACTCTCACCGCCACATCCAGCCCGGATTTCATGTCCGGCGCCAGGTCCTTCTGGGAGGCGTCCCCGGTAACCACCACCTTGGAGCCGAATCCGATTCTCGTCAGAAACATCTTCATCTGCGCCGGTGTGGTATTCTGCGCCTCATCCAGAATGATATAGGCGTTATCCAGAGTCCGCCCGCGCATATAAGCAAGAGGCGCCACCTCAATCAGCCCCTTTTCCATATTCCGCGCAAAGCTCTCCGCCCCCATAATCTGGTAAAGCGCGTCATAAAGCGGGCGCAGGTAAGGATCTACCTTGCTCTGCAGGTCGCCGGGAAGAAAACCCAGCTTCTCTCCCGCCTCGATGGCGGGTCTTGTCAGAATGATGCGGCTGACTTCGTTATTCTTAAAGGCTGTCACCGCCATCGCCATCGCGAGATAGGTTTTCCCCGTACCGGCGGGTCCCACCCCAAAAACAATCATATGATCGCGCATGGCATCCACATACTGTTTCTGCCCAAGCGTCTTAGGTTTAATCGGTTTGCCGCTCACGGTATGGCAGATGCAGTCGCTGTCCATTGCCAGCAGCATGTCCTCCTTGTGCTCCCTGCCAAGCTCAATGGCATAATCCACGCTCTGTTCCTCCAAAATCGCACCTCTCTCTGACAGTGCCAAAAGTTCTTTCACAATCCGTGCCGCCCTGTCCGCGGCATCCCGCTTCCCGGATATCCGGACCGCGCCGTCGCGGTCCACGATCATCACATGCAAATCATTCTCAATTCTTTTGATATGGGAATCAAACTCCCCAAAAAGGTTCCTCATGTGCTCCACCGGCACATCTATACTGACTGTAAACGCGTCCATTCCCCGCCTTTCAAAAACACAGCCTGGTCAGTCCGACTGCGTATCCTCCTCCTTTTCAGGTTCCTCCACAGGCGGCGTTATGGTTGGCGTCAGTTTCACCGCCGATTCCTCAAGCTGCATATGGGCATGCAACACCCATTTTTTATTACTCTTTTTTATTGTAACATTTTTTTCTGCAATTTGTACCCCTTTTTCATTTAAAGTTGAGATAATTTTGCGAAACCGCTCCTGTAAAAGCGTCTTCATCTCCTCATCCGTATGCATTTTCGGCACAATTTCGTACTCCTGCACTGTCCTTTTCCCATAATACACCGGCAGGTACAGATGATCGAGAAGCTGCACCTGCTTTTTCTCCTCGCTCGTATCGTAAAAATCGTAGGGAACCTTGCGGATGCGGAAAGCGACTTCCTTTTCCCCCGTGCCAACTACCGGAATCTCAATGGTCTCCCCCGTATAGCACTTTTCATCGTAGGCAATTTCTTCCTCCAGCGACAGGTTCCGCGCGTAGCTTATGGTAATGTCCGCGTCCGCCTGGACATACTGGTATCTGCGCACCGTGGTATCTTCGTTGTAGACGGGAACCGCGCCGCTCACCAGCACATCCCCTTTGCGCACGCTGTCCCCGCACGCCACCTGCGGCACACCGCTTCTGGTGATGATATAAGTCACCACACCCTCTTTTTCAGCCACCAGATCCATGCCTTTGTCCGCTTCCGCCTGATTACGGTTATCATAGACCGGCATCTCATTTTCCTTGATATGGATTAACAGCGTCGTTCCCCTAAGCTGTACGGAAGTCCATGTAATCAGGTCATAGTCCTCCCGGAGCGCCTGTTCCAGTTCTGCAATCTCCAGCGCACTCTTTTTCATTGCCGTGTGCACGCCCTGTTCCTCCAGATAATCCAGCAGCACGTCTTCCGTCAGGGCAAAATTCCCTTCAATCCGAATATCCCAGATAAACCGGGAGGCAAGGCACCAGAACAGAATACAGCCGAAAAGCCCTGCCACAAACAGTTTTCGCCTCCACATTTTTGACACAAAAAAAGGCAGACCGTACTTGCCAAGAACAGCCGCCCTCGTCCCTGTTTTTTTTAGGAGAGGTTTCAGGGCAAAAAATCCCGCTATGCTGATGTGCATGGTATGATAGTCGCCGTGATCCTCGATATCCCAGACCAGAACGTCGTGATTGCCGCAGAGATTCAAAAGACGCTCCACAGAATAGCCCCAAACCTTAACGGTCACATACCCTCTCAAATACTGTATCCAATGAAGCATAGACCTTCCCCTTCACTGCGCGCTCAGATATAGCGGAGCGCGTCAATCTTTCCGCTGATTTTCATGTCTTCATTGGTATAATAGTCGATGGACAGGCTGCTCCCCTCAAAGCAGATCTTTGCATTCTTGCCCTGCAGCACAATAGACTCGGTCGTGTATTCCAGAATTCCCTTATAGTTTTCAATAAAAGCCTCACGGTTCCCTGTAATCGTGACAATAGCCGCCCCCAGCATGGTATCCTTCGGAAGCTTCAAAGATTCCACAATCAGTTCCTTCGACCGGGTAAACGGTGAAAATGGTTGGCGTCTGTTCTCTCTTCTCATGTTACACTATATGTATCTTGATTCTAATTCATTCCCAGAGAATGCGAAGCATTCTCTTATGTGAGACATAGTACTTCTTGGCGTCCCGTCCTATGGCGGGACGTCTTTAGAAGTACTTCTCACATTATTTATGATACGGGGCGCCGTTTATAATCCGAAACGCCCTGTAAATCTGCTCCAACAAAACAACCCGCATCAGCTGGTGCGGGAATGTCATGTCCGAAAAGCTGACCGCCAGGTCAGCCCGCCGCTTTATAGAGTTATGTAAACCAAGGGAACCGCCTATCACGAATACAACATGGCCGACGCCGTTTACGCCAAGCCGCCCGATCTCTGCGGCAAAAGACTCGGAGGTGAATTTCCGCCCTTCGATCTCCAGCGTCACCACATAGGCGCTGTCCGGCAGAAGTCTTGCAATGCGCTCCCCTTCCCTTTGCAGAATCTGGTCCCTCTCCGTTTCGGAAATGCCGTCCGGCGTTTTTTCATCCGCCGTCTCCCTGATCTCCAGCTTACAGTAACGTCCCAGTCTCTTTTCATACTCGGACACCGCCTCACGAAAAAACTTCTCCTTCAGTTTACCGACTGTAATCACCGTTATCCTCATACATTTCCTGATAATATCCGTCCACAAAGTTGTCCACAAACGCCTCGTCCAGGTTCATAAACTTGTCGTCTATGGCGGCACGCATCTGTTCTGTGCGCCTGTAATATCTCTCCTCCTCCGTCAGCTGCGCAAGCGTCTCCCCTTCCTCCAGAATCGCCTCGTCTATGGCATCACGATCCAGATTCTCCTCACACCATCTGGCAATTTCCGAGCGCAGGGAATTTTCTGATTTCGCCTTCACAAAAAGCAGTTTAGAATCCCGCATGGACACAAAACCGAACACAATAAAAAGGACAAACATCGCGCCCATAACGCCGCAGACCAGATACCTGGTAACGCCGGCATCCCTGTAAACCGGTATCACATTGAAGAAAATCAACAGTACCGCGATAAAACCGACGCTGCCTACCGCCAAAAGCGTGTACGCAGAAGAACGGTTATTCTCCGCCTTAGCTTCGCTGCTTTGATATTGGGGCATAAACTCACCCTCCTTATCTTACGAATAGGAAATATTTCTATATTTACAATTCAAGCTCTGAATAATCAATTCCAAAATTCTGCAACACAACTTTTGCTATCCTGATCTGATAATCTAATTCCTTATTTTCGCCTGTCTCGTGCGCCTTAATCCTCATTAGATTAACATATGTCATAATAGCAGCCTGTCTCTGCTCTTCCAAAGTCATGCATCCACCTACTTTCTATCATTATGCCATGTATTATTACACCGTAAGTATATCACAGCCCGGGTGCAAAGTCTACATGGTCCTCATTTTAACAGCTCCCTGATTCCCTGATTTTTATTTTCCGACTTATCTATGTCGAGGCAGAGCGAATGATCGTCCTTGTTACGCCACACAGAGCACTCGCCGATGGCGCTCATATCCCGCCACAGCGTAAAAACACCCTCCTGCGCAATACCGTCCCACTCCTGTACCGTGCCAATATAGTCCACGGTATTGGCATACATATCCCCGTTGTAAAGACCGTTTTTAAACGGACCGACCACATTCTGCAGCATCCTGCCCTTGGTAGACGTAAGTTTGGAAATATCCACATCATAGTGCTCCGCACCCTCGCCGTTCGGCAGATTGTCCGCCCAGTCTCCCGAGTAGATGTGGGACATATAGACGCCCATGGCATTGTTCTTATTTTTCTGGTTTATATAAAATCGGAACCAGGTGCCTTTGCCGCTTCTCACCCCATGGCTCCAGTCACCGAAATAGTAGCTGTTCTTCTCGTAGATGGCAAGCCCCTTTCCGTGCGGTTTTCCCTCGCCGTCCACATCGCCCTGATAATAATAGTCGCCGGTGCCCTCAAGCCCTTTGGAAAGCTTCACATAGCGTTTTAAATGCGCCAGATCCCAAATGGCATCCTGCTTGTTATCCGCAAAGTAAGGGTACGCCTCCTTCAAAATAAATTCCTTCGTGTAAGCCTCGTCATTTTCATCCTCGACATCCACCACAATGGCAGTCTTCTCATTATCCGCTGAAACAGGTTCTTCCTCTTCCTCCGGCTCTGACTCCTCCTCTTCTTCCTCTTCCGTCTCCTCAGGCACAGTCTGCTCCACCGCCGGCTTTTTCTCCTCCTCCGAAAGGACCTGCTCTTCCATTTCCTGCTGTTCCTTGGCATAATCCGTAATGGTCTGCTGGAGATCGCTGTCCGTCTCCTCCTGCCGGTTCTTCCGGCTGCTTACAACGATGGTGAGCAGAACGAGAATGAAAATCAGAAGAACCGCGATGATTCCCAGAAGCACTCTCGTCGTCACTGCTTTCTGCAGAATGCCCTCTCTCTCTTCCTCCCGTTCATCCCATTTTTTATCATTGTCTGAATCAGTCAATTTCATATGCTTTCCACACCTTTCAATAATATGGGAAAACGTTATTTTTTAGCGTTCTCCCGGGTGACTTCGTATCTCTCACCCACTACCATCATAAAGGATATATTTAAAGATTATACATGGCAAATTATTAAGAATTTCTTAGATGTATATGCGTCTGTTAATGCCGCGCTGCCGCAATTCCTTCTGAAATAAATCTGCAATGTAAAATCTGCCCGTCGTTTTTCGACAGGCAGACCTCATACCCCCTTATTTGGAAAGGTATTCATCGATACCTTTTGCCGCTGCTTTTCCGGCTCCCATTGCCAGAATTACGGTAGCCGCGCCCGTCACCGCGTCTCCGCCCGCATAGACGCCCTCTTTTGTTGTCGCGCCAAAGTCCTCCTCGGCAACAATGCACTTATACTTATTCACCTCAAGCCCTTTTGTGGTAGAAGAGATCAGGGGATTCGGGGACGTGCCAAGCGACATGATAACCGTATCCACCTCCATCAGGAACTCGGAGCCCTCAATCACCACCGGGCGGCGTCTGCCGGAAGCGTCCGGCTCGCCAAGCTCCATGCGCACACATTTCATGCCTGAAACCCAGCCGTTCTCATCCGCAAGGATTTCCGTGGGATTGGTCAGAAGGTCAAAAATGATCCCCTCCTCCTTCGCATGGTGCACCTCCTCCACACGGGCGGGCAGTTCCTCCTCGCTCCTGCGGTATACGATATGGACTTCCGCGCCGAGACGCAGCGCAGTTCTCGCAGCATCCATCGCCACGTTTCCTCCACCCACGACAGCCACCTTCTTACCGAGCATAATGGGTGTATTGGAAGTCTCGTCGAACGCCTTCATCAGGTTGCTTCTGGTCAGATACTCGTTGGCGGAGAAAACGCCCAGCGCCTGCTCTCCGGGAATGCCCATAAATTTCGGGAGACCCGCGCCGGAACCGATAAACACTGCGTCAAATCCTTCGTCCTCCATCAGTTCGTCAATGGTAACGGATTTGCCGACTACCACGTTGGTCTCGATCTTCACGCCAAGGCTCTTCACGTTCTCGATCTCCTTCGCCACCACGTCCTGCTTTGGCAGACGGAACTCCGGAATGCCGTAGACAAGCACACCGCCCGGCTCATGGAGCGCTTCAAAAATCGTCACCTCATATCCCATCTTCGCCAGATCGCCCGCACAGGTTAAACCCGCGGGACCGGAGCCGATGACAGCAACCTTTTTGTTCTTCTTTTCCGCCGCGCCCTCAGGCTTCACGCCGTTCTCCCTTGCCCAGTCGGCAACGAAACGCTCAAGCTTGCCGATAGACACAGGTTCGCCCTTGATGCCGCGGATGCATTTGCCCTCGCACTGGCTCTCCTGAGGGCACACGCGACCGCAGACTGCGGGCAGCGCCGAAGATTCGCTTATAATCTGATAAGCGGCGGCGACATCGCCCTCTTTCACTTTCTCAATAAAACCGGGAATGTTGATTGCCACGGGACATCCCTTGATGCACTGCGCGTTTTTACAGTTGATGCAGCGGGTCGCCTCGCACATCGCTTCCTCTTTATCATAACCGAGACATACTTCCTCGAAATTCGTCGCACGTACCTTCGCGTCCTGCTCACGCACGGGCACTTTCTTTAATACATCTGCTTCCATTTTCTCCTCATTTCTACGCTGCCTCTATATCTCCCGAGTTTGTGTCAAGCAGCGCGCGGACACAAATCCCGCGATTGAAAATTTTAATTTTCAATCTGACCTAACCGCAATTTCCGCACCCGCCATGATGCGTGTCTCCCTCTTTGGCTCTCAGGAAATCTCTTCCTTCCTTCGTCTTATACATCTGCTGGCGCTTCATCGCCTGGTCAAAGTCCACCTTATGACCGTCGAACTCAGGACCGTCCACGCAGGCAAACTTCACTTCACCGTCCACGGTCAGGCGGCATGCGCCGCACATACCCGTGCCGTCCACCATAATCGGATTCATGCTGACAACGGTGGGCAGCTCATATTTTTTCGTGGTCAGACATACGAATTTCATCATAATCATAGGTCCGATCGCCACGCATACGTCGTAAGATTTTCCTTCGGATTCCACCAGATCCTCGATCACCTTCGTCACCATGCCGCTTCTGCCATAGGAGCCGTCGTCTGTGGTGACATAGAGATTTCCGGAAACCGCCTTCATCTCCTCCTCCATAATGAGCAGATCTTTCGTCTTTGCGCCCACGATCACGTCCGCGTCGATCCCTCTCTCATGCAGCCATTTTACCTGCGGGTAAACGGGTGCTGTGCCGAGTCCCCCGGCGACAAAGAGAATCTTTTTCCCCTTAAGCGTCTGGATATCTTCATTCACAAACTCGGAAGGACAGCCAAGCGGCCCTACAAAATCCTGAAAACTGTCTCCCGCTTTCAGGCTGCGCATCATCTCAGTAGCCGCGCCCACCACCTGAAAAACGATCGTGATGGTTCCCTTTTCCCTGTCATAGTCGCAGATGGTCAGTGGAATCCGCTCTCCTGCCGCGTCCATTCTGACAATGACAAACTGTCCCGGCTGGCACGACTTCGCCACACGGGGCGCTTCCACGTCCATGAGATAGATATTCGCCGCAAGTTCTTCTGCCTTTATAATCCTGTACATCTCAACACTCCTTCACAATTACCCTTTTTTTCTTATCCGAACTATTCCATAATATCGAAAGTTGGCGACTTTTGCAAGATATAATATTTGCTATTAGCAGTTCAGCCAGACCAATTTGTCCCGGAAAACCCTGCCTATATCACAACCGCCTTAAACTCCCCGTCCTCGTCGTAGCCGAGCTGCGCTGCCGTGCCGTTGTAAACCTGCACCAGATAAACCCTGTCCGTGCGGCTGAGTAACCCCGTCCCGTCATCGTAATACTCGTTGATGGTATAATAGTCTTCCTCCCCCACACGCAGAACGGAGCTGAACTGGTAGCTTAAAACACCGCTCTGCCTGGGATTTCTCCCTGCCGTATCGGTCAGATATCCGATTTCCACCAGCCGGTTGACTAAATTAGCCACTGCCGTTTCCGTGGGGATGGCGCCCCGCAGCCTCAGCGTAAAGGTGCGTGTCGTCACCTCACTGGCAATCCCTTCGCTGCTGATATTTACAAACTTGAACAGTGTCTTTCCGAGGGGCATGGGGATCGGTCCCGTATAGGGCACGCTGTCAGCGGTAGGCTCCGACTCATCCGTCGTGTAGAAAGTCTTACATCCTTCCGTCGGTTCTACGGCAATCATAGTCGCCTCCGTATACTCTCCGCTGTAAAGTTCCACTACCGGGGCGTTCGGCGCAGCGAGGTTAATCACATAAGTCTTTGTGACGATATCGCTCTCAATACCGTAATCATTGACAAAAAAGGCGCTGACCGTATACTCTCCCGTTTCCAGAAAGAGGGGTGACGTATAAATCTGACTGTTTCTGTCAGGTTTCGTGCCGTCGGTCGTATAGTAAATGGTTCCCGCTGTGTTGGAACTGAGTTTTAGCGGAATCACCTCCGCATAGCTCCCCTCCACATAACTGAATTCCGGCTCCATGGCGAGATAGCCCTGGAACATGCTCACGATCCGTTCATTGTCGCAGGCGCGCAGCAATTCATTAATCAGCCCGTATTCTTTCTGGTTGGCATAAATTGTAACAATCTTTCCGTAAGCCTCCTCCACATCCTCCTCAGAGTATCTGGGCGTGGTATCCGCGTCAATAATTTTCATAAGCGCCGACAGCGCATAGTTGTCCATCTGCTGCAGATAATAATAGTCCGCTTCCAGAAAAAGAATCCTTGCCTCCTCCGGATAATCCGCATATGCCGCCTCCAGGCAGGCAATCGCCTCACTGTAAGCGCCTTTTTCCGCATATGCCACAGCCTTGTTGATCTGGTAATCCACCGTATGGATATGGTAGGCATAGAGGGCGTAGGAAACAAACGCCACAAGCAGAAGAATCACAAATGCAAAAATCACCTGCGGTTTTCGGGTCCTTATTCCCGCCCTGCCGATCATTTCGTCCTCTTCTTCCGTATCTTCCTCCATGTCCTCAACGATGTCGTCCTCCTGCTGGGAGACAAGCGTGGAAAGCGTTTCCGATATGCTGTTTTCTATTTCCGGTTCAAAATCCGGTACGATCTGTATCTCCTCTCCGCATTTGTCGCAGATCAGATAACCGTCCGGCATTTCATGTCCGCAATGGGGGCACTTCATAGGCAGTTCCCTTCTTCATGAATTTGCACAGTTATACATGAGCATGGCGATCGTCATGGGTCCGACACCGCCGGGCACCGGCGTAATCGCGCTGCAGACAGGCGCCACATCCTCATAATCCACGTCTCCGCAGAGTTTATTATTTTCATTTCGGTGAATGCCGACGTCAATCACCACCGCGCCCTCCTTCACATACTCTCTGGTGATCATTTTCGGCTTCCCTACCGCCACCACCAGAATGTCGGCGCGCTTCGCCACTTCCTTTAAGTCCTTTGTCCGGGAATGACACACCGTCACCGTGCCGTTTTCCCGAAGCAGCAGAAGCGCCATGGGCTTACCGACGATATTGCTTCTGCCGATAACCACGCACTCTTTGCCAGAAATCTCGATTCCCGAGCGTTTCAAAAGCTGGATAATTCCGGCAGGCGTGCAGGACACAAAGCCCGGCTGTCCGATACAGAGCGCGCCCACGCTCTGGGGATGGAAGCCGTCCACATCCTTTTTCGGGTCAATGGCGCGGATCACCGCATCCTCGTCAATCTGTTTTGGCAGAGGAAGCTGTACCAGAATGCCGTTCACATCTTCCCTTGCATTCAATTCCCGGATCAGATCCAAAAGTTCCTCCTGCGTCGTCTCCTCAGCAAGCTCATAGGCGAGAGATTCGATTCCCACATAAGCGCATGCCTTCTTCTTATTTCCCACATAAACGCTGGACGCCGGGTCGTTTCCCACCTGTATCACCGCAAGGCACACCTTTTTCCCCTGCGCGGCAAGCGCCGCAACCCGCTCCTTCACCTCATCCTTAATCTGCGCCGATATCGCTTTTCCGTCTATAATCTGTGGCATTTTTGTCACCCTTTCTTTCCGAGAAATTCTTTTCACTCTAGAATAATCCCACAATCTTCCCATCGTCATCCACGTCGATCCGGTATGCCGCCGGTGTCTTCGGCAGCCCGGGCATGGTCATCACATCGCCCGTCAGCGCAACGACAAAGCCCGCGCCCGCCGACACGTAGACCTCCCGCACATGCATCTCAAAACCGACCGGACGCCCTAACAGTTTCGGGTCATCCGAGAGCGAATACTGTGTCTTTGCGATGCAGACAGGCAGTCTCCCGAACCCCGCGCGCTCCAGTTTCTCCAGCTGCCTTTTCGCCGCAGCCGTGTAAGTCACGCCGCCCGCGCCATAAATCTCCGACGCTACCGTATGAATCTTTTCTGTCAGCGATATTTCGTCACCGTAGAGCGGTTCAAAGAAGCTTCTCTTATGTTCCAGCGTATCCAGCACCTTTCCCGCAAGGATTGTGCCGCCCTCCCCGCCTTTCTCCCAGACTTCCGCGAGGGAAAACTCACAGTCCCTGTCCTCACAAAACTTCTGCACATAGTCGATTTCTTCCTGTGTATCCGAAGCAAAGGCGTTCAGCGCAACCACAATGGGCACCCCGTATTTATGGATGTTCGAAATATGTTTCTCAAGATTCACGATACCCGCCTGCAGCGCCTTCATATCCTTTCTGGCCAGGTCCTCCTTCGCCACGCCGCCGTTATATTTAAGCGCCCTCACGGTGGCAACAAGCACGACCGCGTCCGGCTTTAAATCCGCCATGCGGCATTTGATGTCAAAGAATTTCTCCGCCCCCAGATCCGCGCCGAAACCCGCTTCCGTAATGACATAATCCGCCATCTTAAGCGCAGTCTTTGTCGCCATTACGGAGTTGCAGCCATGGGCGATATTGGCGAAAGGTCCGCCGTGCACAAGCGCCGGCGTATGTTCCAACGTCTGGATCAGGTTAGGCTTCATGGCATCCTTCAAAAGCGCGGCCATCGCACCCACCGCCTGCAGATCTTTCGCCGTCACAGGCTCTCCGGAATAATCGTAGGCAACGATAATCCGCGACAGACGTTCCTTCAGATCCTTAAAATCCGAAGCGAGACAGAGAATCGCCATAATCTCTGAGGCAACGGTAATGATGAAGTGGTCCTCACGCACCATGCCGTTTGCCTTGCCTCCCATACCGATCACAATATTGCGAAGCGCCCTGTCGTTCATATCAAGACATCTCTTCCATACGATCTGTCTCGGATCAATCCGCAGCAGGTTTCCCTGCTGGATATGATTGTCCAGAAGCGCAGCCAGCAGATTGTTCGCGGCGGTAATTGCATGAAAATCACCTGTAAAATGGAGATTTAAGTCCTCCATCGGCACGACCTGGGAATAACCGCCGCCCGCCGCGCCTCCCTTGATGCCGAAGCACGGTCCAAGAGAAGGCTCCCGCAGGGCAATGACCGCCTTTTTCCCGAGTCTGGCGAAAGCCTGCCCAAGTCCCACGGTAATCGTGGTTTTGCCTTCCCCCGCAGGCGTAGGATTGATCGCCGTCACCAGAATCAGCCGTCCCTCCGGGTTCTTTTTGATCTTCTCTATGTATTCTTCCGAAAGTTTCGCCTTATATCTGCCGTAAACCTCCAGCTCTTCCTGTTCAATGCCAAGCTGTCCTGCCACCTCCGCAATCGGGGTAAGCTCCGCTGCCTGCGCGATCTCAATATCTGTTTTCATATTTTCTACCTTTCATTCCATGCGGAGAATGCTGTTTTAAGCATTCTCCTGAGTGAAGTTTAGTACTTCTTGGCATCCCGTCCTATGGCTGGATGTCTTTAGAAGTACTTCTCACTCTTTTCCAAGCAAATGTTCAAACTCCGCCGCGCTCATCAGAATCTTTCGCGGTTTCGTGCCCTCTTCCTCGCCCACTACCCCGGCGTCGCTAAGCTGGTCCATGATGCGCGCTGCACGGTTAAAGCCGATCTTAAACATGCGCTGCAGCATACCGATGGAAGCCTTGTCCTTTTCAATGATAAACCGACCAGCCTCCGCGAAGTATTCGTCATACGCTGAATCCGCGTCGCCCGCTCCGCCGGACGTCCCGGATGCTCCCGACTCCACGGCAATACTGTTGATCTGTTCCTCCACCGCCTCGTCAGCCGCACTCTCAGGCGCATAGTCCTTCAAAAACTCCACCACATTGGAAACTTCATCATCCGAGACAAAGGGTCCCTGTATACGCGCCGGTTTTGGATAACCCTGCGGATAAAACAGCATGTCCCCCTTGCCGAGAAGTTTCTCCGCCCCCACCATATCCAGAATGGTGCGGGAATCCACACCGCTGGACACCGCGAAGGCAACGCGGCTCGGCATATTCGCCTTGATAAGCCCCGTTATCACATCCACAGAGGGACGCTGTGTTGCTATGATCAGATGTATGCCGCAGGCTCTCGCAAGCTGTGCCAGACGGCAGATGGATTCCTCCACCTCCCCCGGCGACACCATCATCAGATCCGCCAGCTCGTCCACAATAATCAAAATCTGCGGCATCTTTTCCGGCGCTTCGGGATCCCCCGACGCCTGCATACTCTCTGCTTTTTTGTTATAGCCCTTTAAATCCCTGACATTGAGATCCGCAAATTTTTTATAGCGGTTGGTCATTTCCGCCACACCCCAATGCAGTGCCGCAGCCGCCTTCTTCGGGTCCGTCACCACCGGCAGCATCAGATGGGGAATGCCGTTATACACGCTTAACTCCACCACCTTCGGGTCAATCATGATCAATTTTACATCATCTGGATGCGCCTTAAACAAAATTCCCATAATAATGGTGTTGATGCAGACAGATTTTCCTGATCCGGTAGCGCCCGCTATCAAAAGATGGGGCATTTTCGCTATATCTGCAAGCACAGTCTTTCCGGCGATATCCTTTCCCACCGCAAAGATCAGGTTAGCCTGGAATTTTTCAAATTCCGGCGATTCCACCAGATCCCTGAAAGGCACCGCCGTATTTTCCTTGTTTGGCACCTCGATACCCACCGCCGCTTTCCCGGGAATGGGCGCCTCGATACGGATATCCGTGGCGGCAAGATTCAGCTTGATATCATCGGCAAGCCCGACAATCTTGCTGACTTTAACCCCTTGCTCCGGCTGCAGCTCGTAGCGGGTGACGGAAGGTCCCCTGCTGTACTGCGTGACGCTCACTTTCACGCCGAAATTGCCGAGAATCTGCTCCAGATGCCCCGCCGTCTCCTTAAGCTCCTTGTCGGAATCCGCTCCCTTCTTTGTCTTTCGCGGCGCCAGAAGATCCGGCGTGGGGAAACGGTAACGGTCCTTCCCGCTCTTTGCGGCAGAAGCCGCTGCTTTTTCCGGCTGTTTTGCCGGACGGCTCACCGCTGCCGGTCGTTCTCTGCTGCTTGAAACCGCCATCTGGTTACCCGTCATGGGCTGATAGGAATCCATGGGCTTTTTGGGACGTTCCGGCTCCATCTCCATCTCTGTCTCCATTTCCGGCTCTGTCCCCGTCCCGCTGACATGGACCTCGTCAAGATCATCGGATTCCTGTTCTATGTAATGGTAAGAATGCTGTTCCCGCGCTCTTGCCGGAGGCTGCTCATCTATTTCCTCCTCGTCATAATTTAACGTAATTTCATGGATATCATCCCGCACTTTTTCAGCCGCTGCTTTTTCCGGCTCCCTGCCCAGCGCCGTATCCAACATGACACCGGAAACTTTCCTGTCCATGCGAAGGAGTTTTTCATTTTCCAGTTCTTCCTCACGCTGCCTGCGTTCCCTTGCCTCCCGCTCCCGCCTTTCCGACAGCTCCTCACGGCGTTTCGCCGCCCGCTCCCTGCGGTATGCCGCATCTTCCCTGGAACGCTCATACACTTTCCGCCCGCCTGCCGCCACGCCGCCGATAAACGACTTCTCCGTGACGATCACCAGGCAGATAATGCCTAATACAAGAATCAGAAGCACCGTTCCCACTGTGCCAAGAAACTTGCAGGACAAATAGGCGAGCGATCCGGCAAGTATGCCGCCGCCCTTATGCCCTTCGCTGCAGCGGGCATAAATCTCAGCGATCTGGTAGCTTTCCGCCTCGGCGGGATTCGTGCTGAAAAACTCAAACGCCATGCCCAGAAGAAGGACAAAAACAATGCCTGCAGACAGCTTTCTCGTGGCGATGTGATTTCCCACGTTTAACATGCCGAAAGCGATCATCAGAAAAATGACGACAGGCGCCACATATGCCAACAGCCCGAAAACGCCGAACATGACACTGCTCACCACATCGCCGAATTTACCGACTACCCCAAAATTGCATAAAAACAAAATGAGGGCAAAAGCCGCCAGCACAATCAGCAGAATTTCATTTCTGACAGCCGGATCCATAGGGGCGTCCTGTCTTGCGCTCCGGCTCTTTGCCCGGGAGCCTGTCGTATTTGCCCTGCCTGCACCTGTATTTTTTCTCTTTGTGGATGACCCTCTTGTACCCTGAGCCGCCATGACTGCCTCCAACACGTATCTAAAATTTGTAACCGTTCCGCGATTTCTGAACAGTTACCTAAAAATCCTATATTAGTATAGCATTTTCATTTTGGCTTGTCATCCCTTATTTTCCGTGTATAAGCAGAGTCAGAAAGCGGCAGAGACAGGATACATTCTTGCATGTAAGACTGTCTGTGACGCTTTATGACGAGCAGCGCGAACGAGAAATGCACAGCATTTCGAGTCTGCTTATACTCTGTCTGGTATCATATCATGGAGCTTTCCTATGGCGTCGCTGATACCGCCAACCTCACAGATGATGCCTTCCTCTACCGCCTCTCTTCCCACAAGCACTGTCCCGACATCCTTCGTCAGCATCCCCGTCTCCATCATCAGTTCTTCCAGACGGGGTTTCGGAATCTTACAGTGCTCACATACAAACCCGGTAATGCGGTTCTGTATCTGCTTGAAATAATCGAAAGTCTGCTGTACGCCTATCACCATGCCGCTTAACCGCACCGGATGAATGACCATTGTTCCCGTCGGCACAATATAAGAATAGTCCGTGCTCACCGCAATCGGTACGCCAATCGAGTGGCTCCCTCCAAGCACAAGGGAAACCGTCGGCTTGCTTAAGGACGCGATCATCTCCGCAATGGCAAGTCCCGCCTCCACGTCGCCTCCCATGGTATTTAGCAGGATCAGCACGCCGTCCACCTCGCCGCTGTCCTCAATCGCCGCAAGCTGGGGCAGAATATGCTCATATTTGGTCGTTTTCGCGTTGCTGCTCAAATTGTCGTGCCCCTCGATTTCACCGATGATTGTGAGAAGATGAATTTTATGGTGCAGCACGTTCTCATCAAGCGTCACCTGCCCGACCTTCTCAATCCGCTCATCCTTCTGTTTCTCGTTTTCCCTCTTTTTGTCTTTCTCGTTTTCGTCCTTATTCTGGTTGTCCTTGCTTTTCGTGCTCTTGCTGCTTCCCATATATGTTTTCTCCCTTCTGGTTCTGCTTTTTTATACCCATAACCGAAAAAAGGAGAGGACCTTTTTTCGGTTCTCTCCTAGTATCGCTTTATTCAATAAAATATATACCATCTATCTGTCGAAATCGTCTCCCTCCGCAGTCTCTACATCATAATGCATTTCCGCCTCTGCCACCTCGTAATCGTAATCCATTTCCCGCTTCACATGCTTTTTCGGAAGCGGCAGGGGATTTTCGATAAAACGCGGTTTTTTTGCCGGAGCCGCCGCCACAGGCGCTGCCACCGCCGGAATGGGCGCTGCCGACGCATTAATTTCCTCTATTTTCTCACGCAGGACTTCCGCCTGTCCGCCAAACACCGCATTTTTCAACCCAAGAGCAGCCATCACGCTCCAGAAAAACAGCGCGGCGCCGCCTAATCCCACAACACTGCCATCCATCAGAAAAACAGGTGCCAAAAAAATGCCGGGCAGAAACCACAGGGAAAAATCCAGCTCGCGCCCGCCCCTGATAAACTCAAACACCAAAAAGGCAGCCAGAATAAACAGCAAGGCAAAAAACAGATATTCCGTTCCGATTACGCTGCGTGTTTTCCCATTCATCCAGGATTGTATATAGGGCGCGGTCCAATCCGTAACCCCCTGGTAAAAACTGATGTCGTTCAGCCAGGTGTCAAGCCCGACAGAGCCCAGGAACCCCGCCGCACTGCCTGCCAGTACCAGCAGCAGACTGGCGGCCATACGCTTCCGCCCGCCGGCCATACGCATTTTCCCGGTAAAAAGACCTGCCAGAAACAGAAGCAGAACCGCCATGCCGCATTCCAGATAGCACAAAAAACCTAAGACAATGCCTAGAAACGCCGCTCCCGGCAGACTGCCGAAAACGCCGCTTCCACAAAGCGCCGCTTCCACAAAACCGAGCACGAGACAGAGCCCCGCCAGCAAAACCGCCAACATCAAACACTCAGGATCAATCACATAAATTTTATGGATAAACGTCCCGGAAAACGCCAGCAGCAGGAGCGCCGTGCACGCCGCGAACCGTCCTGCCGCCTTTCTCACGACAAGATAAGCATATAAAAGAATAATCATCTGCAAAAAGATCTGGAACAGAATTGCCGCCATCATGCTGTTTCCCAGAAAGGAAAATACCACCCGGAGACACCGCACAAACAGATCGCTCAAGCCATGCGCGAGCGCCATGCTGTCCGCACCAGCTTTCACCACCGCCATTTCGTAATATTCTCCCGGTTCAAAGGACGACGATGCCCCATAGACCGATGCCATGGAGATCCCTTCCCTCAATCTTATGATAAGACCGAATACAAAGGAGACGGAAACCGCAAGCGCTTCCGCTATCGCCGCCGTATGCGCGGAAAGATGGTGCCGCTTTCTGACTGCCTGTGCGGACAGCCGAATGCCCGGATAGAGACAGAGAAGCACCGGAAAAGGCAGAAATGCGCCAAGTTTCGCGAGCGGCTCTCCGATATAGAAAGCATAGGTACAGTATCCGACATAGGCTAAAAGCGTCACGCAAATTCCAGCATAAACCGCCCATAGCACATAATCAAACCAGGTTTTCCGATATGTCATAGTATTATCCTTTTCACACTAAGCTTTGAGCCAGATCCGCAATAATATCATCAATATGCTCGATTCCGACCGAAAGCCTGATCAGATCAGGCGCTACCCCCGCCTCTTTCAGCTGTTCATCGTTCATCTGTCTGTGCGTATGGCTTGCCGGGTGCAGGACACTTGTCCTCGCATCCGCCACATGCGTCACAATAGCCGCCAGCTTCAGATGATCCATCATTTTCGCGGCGGCTTCCCTGCCGCCCTTCAAACCAAAGGAAATCACGCCGCAAGTGCCGTCTGGCATATATTTTTTCGCCAGATCGTAGTATTTGTTCCCAAGGAGTCCTGGATAATTCACCCACGCCACCTTCTCATGGCTCTGTAAAAATTCTGCGCACTTCTGCGCATTATAACAGTGTCTCTCCATGCGCAGGGGCAGCGTCTCCAGCCCCACATTCAACAAAAACGCATTCTGGGGAGACTGGCTGGAGCCGAGATCGCGCATCAGCTGGCTCGTCGCCTTCGTGATGTAAGCCGCCTTACCGAATTTCTCCGTGTAAACGATACCGTGATAGGACTCGTCAGGCGTGCACAGCCCGGGAAATTTTTCCGGATATGCCGCCCAGTCAAAATTGCCGGAATCCACAATACAGCCGCCCACAGCCATGGCATGTCCGTCCATATACTTCGTGGTAGAATGGGTCACGATATCCGCGCCCCATTTGAACGGATTACAGTTGATCGGCGTGGCAAAGGTATTGTCCACGATCAGCGGCACCTGATGGGCATGTGCCAGCGCCGCGAATTTTTCTATGTCGAGAACAACCAGCGCAGGATTCGCTATCGTCTCCGCAAACACACATCTGGTATTCTCCTGAAAGGCTTTTTCCAGTTCCTCGGCCGGCGCATCGGGATCCACCACCGTACACTCGATTCCCATCTTCTTCATGGTACAGGTAAGCAGATTGAAGCTGCCCCCGTAAACCGTGGAGCTCATCACTACATGGTCGCCTGCCTCACAGATATTGAAAACGGCATAATGGTTTGCCGCCTGCCCGGAGGAAGTGAGCATAGCCGCCACGCCGCCCTCCAGCTCGCATATTTTCTGCGCAACAAAGTCGTTGGTCGGATTCTGTAACCGGGAGTAGAAATACCCGTTCTCCTCCAGATCAAAAAGCCGCCCCATCTGCTCGGAGCTCTCATACTTAAAAGTCGTGCTCTGGTAGATCGGGAGCAACCGCGGCTCCCCGTTCTTCGGCTTCCACCCCGACTGTATGCAGATTGTCTCTTTCTTGTACATCGTATCCTTCCTCCAAATCATCACAGAGAATGCCTCTTTGGGCATTCTCTCACGCGAGATATCGTGCTTCTCGCGTTGTTATTCATCCCAGTTATGATATACCGCCTGCACGTCGTCATCATCTTCCAGAAGGTCAAGCGTCCTCTGCAGATTCTTAATCGCACCCTCGTCTGTCAGCTCCACCCATGTCTGGGGAATCATCGTCACCTCGGAGGAAATGGGCGTTATCCCCGCTTCCTTCAGCGCCGCGTCCACCTCACTCCACTGGTCGGGGTCGGTATAGACCTCATAGCTGTCCTCCTCCTCGGAAAAATCCTCCGCGCCGGCGTCAAGCGCAGTCATCATCAGATCGTCCGCGTCCATTTCACACTCTTCCTTGTCAATGATAATAAGCCCTTTCTTGTCAAACATAAAGGAGACACAGCCCTGTGTGCCGATACTGCCGTTGCCCTTGGTAAATGCGCTTCTCACATTGGCGGCTGTCCGATTGGTATTGTCCGTCAGAGCGTCCACGATGATTGCCACGCCGTTTGGACCATACCCCTCGTAAGTGACATACTTATAATCCACGTTTCCGCCTTCGCCTGCCGCCTTCTTAATCCCCCTGTCGATGGTATCGTTGGGCATGTTGTTTGCCTTCGCCTTGGCAATCACCTGCGCCAGTTTGAAGTTATTCGCCGGATCCGGACCGCCCTCCTTCACCGCCACCGCAATTTCTCTGCCGATGATAGTGAAAATTTTTCCCTTCGCCGCGTCGTTCTTTTCCTTCTTGTGTTTGATATTCGCAAATTTTGAATGTCCTGACATTTTCTTTCCATCCTTTCTTTATGCTTCCGTTTCTTCTTTATTTTTCCTTGCAGACACACTCTGAATCATATGGTCTTTTACTTCCATAATGCGGAAGGTATAGCCGCTGTAAGTAAACTCGAAGTCCTCCCCCTCCTCGGGGATATGCTCCAATCTCGAAATCACGAAACCGTTCACCGTATCAAAAGGTTCGTCTTCAAAAGAAATCTGCAGCTTTTCCTCCAGCTCCTCCAATGGCATCATACCCTGAATCACATAATGATCCGTTCCGCTTTCCTTGATATAAGTGGCGTCTTCGTCATACTCATCCTGTATGTTGCCGACAATCTCCTCCAGAATATCCTCAAGCGCCACCAGCCCTGCCGTCTGCCCGTATTCGTCTATGACAATGACCATCTGTATCTTTTCTTTCTGCATCACCTGAAAGAGGTCATTGATCTTGCGTTTCTCCGTAATAAAGCGCGGCTCCCGCAAAAGCCCTTTTATTTTTCCAATCGGGCGGTTACGCATTTTTTCATTCATCTGCATCCGCATCACGTCTTTCAGGTGAAGAATGCCGATGATATGGTCAATGGTCTCGTCGTAGACGGGGAAACGGCTGTTATGGGCCTCCACGATAAATGCCGCCGCTTCCTGTAAGGTCATGGTACAGTCTATGGCGATAAGATTGTTTCGGTTGATCATGATATCCTTGGCTTCCTTGTCCCCGTACTCAAAGATATTCGTGATCATCTCCGCCTCGCTGGCATGAAGAATGCCCTGCTCGTGCCCCACGCTTACCATGGAAAGGATTTCTTCCTCCGTCACATCCTCCCTGTCATCCGCGTCCCGCACGCCAAATAAATGCAGCACCGTTTTTGACGTGACAAAAATCAGACTGCTGAAGGGCGATACGATCCGCACATAGTAATAAAAAGGATTGACAAGCGCGTGAAGCCACTTATCCGGGTGTTTCGCCGCCGCCTTTTTCGGCACCATAACGCCGATCGTCATAATTATGTACAGCAGAAAGACCGTCACAACAAACGGCACCGCCAACGCCAGCGCATGTATCTGCCATCCGACAAGCGCGCCGAAACGGACACGCACCTGATCCGAGACGAGAAAGGAAAAATAATTGTTCAGCCGGTACAGAATGAATGCACCAAGCAGCAGATTGATGGTCACCACACCAAGCTGTGTCGCCGTAGCGTAAGCTGCATGCTGTTCCATCATGTATGCCAGCCTTTCCTGCTTCTTTTTCTGCTTCACCGTCTGTTCTTCGGGTTCTTCCCCGCCTGCGCCGCCGTCCTCCCTGTCCGTTCCCCTGCGGTTCTGCATTGCCGCACTGAAACCATAAAAAATCATTTCCAGAATAAGCATGAGCACAAACCACAGAATGCTGTTACTGCCCGAGCCGCCGTCTTCCATATAAATTGTTCCTTTCTTCCGTTTCTCTCTTTACTGCTTTAACCTCAGTTTATTATCATATCAATTATTATCCTGTGTGTCAAATCATCTTATCCTATGTACCAAGTTCCAGGCTGATCATCAGACCTTCGTTCACCGCCCGCATGATATCCGAATCCAGATGGCAGACTCTGTCCTTCAGACGCTGCTTATCTATGGTGCGGAGCTGTTCCAGAAGAATCACGGAATCCTTCACCATGTCATACTTCCCCGCGCTTAATTCTATGTGGGTGGGCAGCTTCGCCTTATTCATCTTTGAAGTGATCGCCGCACAGATCACTGTCGGGCTGTGCCTGTTTCCCACGTCGTTCTGTATGATGAGTACCGGGCGCACACCGCCCTGCTCAGATCCCACTACAGGGCGCAGATCCGCATAATAAATATCTCCTCTTCTCATTATCTTACACTTCCTTTGACTTTTCGCTACTTTTACTGTTTTCCTGTTACCGGTACGGCAAATATGAATGATTCGCTGTACTGGCAATAGTATTGCCGCCTTTTTCGGTCGTATACAGAATAATGATGCGTTTTCACCTACGCTCCTTACCGACTTTCCCCGTAATTATCTTTTGTACAGACAATTTCTCCATCCTTTACATAAACGCGCGGAATCCGTTTCCCGAGACAGCATGCCAGCTCATAATTAAATCTGCCCGAGAGCTCTCCCAGTTCCTCCATGGTGATTTCCTCCCCGCCGTCCACGCCGATCAGCGTTACCACATCGCCCTCCGAAGCGTCTGGAATATCCGATACGTCCACCATGAACTGGTCCATGCAGACCCTGCCGAGAATGGGCGCGCGTTTTCCCCGGACCAGCACGCTTCCCTTACCAGAAAGCCCTCTTGGATAACCGTCCCCGTACCCTACAGGTATAGTGGCAATCCGCATCTGCTCCTTCGCCACAAAAGTTCCCCCGTAGCTGACAGGCGTTCCCGCCTCGATTTCCTTCACATAAACCAGACGGCTTTTCAGTGAGAGAACAGGGCGCAGGGAAAGCATATCCTTTGTCACTTCCCCGGAAGGCGACAGACCGTACAGCGTGATGCCCGCGCGGACAAGGGAAAGATTCGCCTGCGGCAGGGTGAGAATGCCCGCGCTGTTGGAACAGTGTTTCAACGGTATCTGTTTTCCCATTCGGCGTTCCGCCTCCTCCACAAACGCCGTAAACTTTGTAAGCTGCGAAAGCGCCGCCGAATGATCCGACTCATCCGCCCTTGCAAAGTGGGTAAAAATTCCCTCCACCTCGATGTGCGCAAGACCGGCAATCCATTCCATAAAAACAAGCCCCTCTTCATCCGGTCTGATACCGATCCGTGACATGCCCGTGTCCACCTTTACATGCACAACCGCTTTTCTGCCCAGTCTGCCGGCGCAGACGTCAAGAGCCTCCACCGCATCCTTTCTGAAAACGGCGGGACGGATCTCCTGCAAGACCAGCTCATAATAACTGTAGGGAAAGGTATAACCCAGAATCAATATCGGTTTGGAAAGCCCGGCTCGCCGCAGGATAAAAGCTTCCTCTGCAGTCGCAACGGCATAGCCGGACACATATGGCAGTGTCTCCAGTTCCCTTCCGATCGGCACGGCGCCGTGACCGTAGCCGTCCGTCTTAATCACGCCGATCATCTTTGTCTGCGGCGAAACTGCCTCATGCATCCGCTCCATATTATAAAGAGCCGCCGAAAGGTCTACCGCCGCGTACACTCTCTCATATTTTTCCAACATACCATCCCCGCCTTTACTTACTTGCAGGATTCTCTTTTACACTTCTCCTGCGATTATTATATTCACATTCCACAAAAACGCGATAAAAACGCCAAAGCCCTGGGACTTCGGCGTCTATGTATTCGTAACTGTCCAGCCTTCGGCGTCTCCGTTACGGGCTGTTACATATATTTTTACTTTCAGTCTCTGCGCTCTTTTCCGGCTGCCCTGTCTGTTCCGCTTTCTCCGGCTCTCCCCCCTGCTTCTCCGGCTCCTCTGTCTGCTTTTCCGGGCTGGCCGCCTGCGCGGCGGTTTCCTTCCTGCGGTACTTTTCCTCCGGATCATACTGCATATCAAAAAGCTCGATCACCTCCGCGCCGAAAATATCGTGCATATACGCATAGAGTTTGTTGATAACCGCCTCTTTTTCCTGTTTGCGCACCACCTTTTTTTTCAGTTCACGCCTGATACCGTTTATCCACTCCTCAATCTCCGAAAGTTCTTTCGTATTCTGCTGCAGCTTCCGATAGCACACATCCATGGTAATCAGCATGAGCTGATTGTTGAGCTGATTGATCTGCCTTGGCAGATCTACCAGCTCTTCTTCATTATTGTCCATCTTTTCATTGCACTCTTCTATGAGGCGCTTATGGTCCGCCATCTCCTTATCCTGCTTTTTCGTGGGATGCTCTCCCATCTCGTCAGCGAGAATAACAACCTCATCCATCAGCTTTTTCTTCAGCTTTTTCAGCTCTTTTGTCTCAGAATTCAGCTTCGCCTGACGCTTTAACATATCGTTCAGGCTCTTTTCCATTCCCTTTAACTCAGGGGTAAACTCCGACTGCGTAAAGAGCCTGTGCCATTTATTGTCCAACGTCAAAATGGGGATTCTTTTCCCAACCAACGCCGCTTTGAATACCTCATCCGATCTTGCCATCCCCACCACACCTTTCTGAATGTAACATTATGACTCATCTTCCACCGAAGAAAGATTATAAGACAGCTTCATCAGACTGTCCGACAGATGCACGTTCTCCACCTGAATATGTCCGGGAAGCCTCAGATCCACATGTGCAAAATTCCAGATGCCCCTGACCCCGCATGCCGCAAGCTGCTTTGCCACCTCCACCGCCGAAGTCTTAGGAATAGTCAGCACCGCAATATCAATCTGGTTCTCCCGGATGAAATCTGGCATCTCCTCCATCGGACGCACCGTAATGCCGTGAATCTCTTTTCCGCACACCTTCGGATCGTGATCGAATATGCCGCGGAACAGGAAGCCGCGCCGCTCGAAATTCGTATAGTTAACAAGCGCCTGTCCCAAATTGCCGGCGCCTACAATAACCAGCCGGTGTTCCCTGTTTAAGCCCAGTATTTTTCCGATCTCGTCATAGAGATAACCGACATTATAGCCGTATCCCTGTTGTCCGAAACCGCCGAAGGTATTCAGATCCTGTCTGATCTGTGAAGCCGTCACCTGCATGATATCGGAAAGTTCCTGCGACGAAACACGCTCTATTCCCTCATCCCGAAGTTCTCCCAGATAACGCAGATATCTTGGCAGGCGGCTGACAACAGCCTGTGAAATTTCTTTTTCTTCCACAACCGTACCCTCCGTTAAATTGTGCAGCAGTCCATCCTGCGGCTTTCCTGTTACAGAATCTGCCCATAAATTCTTCTTTCATCTTACGCTTATGTTAATTTTTTGTCAATTCAGAACTGCTCAGAGCCTTCACCGTTTCGCTGTAAAATTCATTAGAAGATTGACACACACCTTCCCGGTCTGTAAACTGAACATTGTATGTATCCAATAATTTGATGCAGGTCTAAGCTGCCGAGCAAAGGCCTCAGGGATATGATTCAGAAAGGCATGGTAAAGAAAAATGATTTTATCCGTCAGCAACATCCAAAAATCCTTTAATGAGGTTCCCATATTAAAGAATGTTTCCTTTCATATAGAAGACAATGAAAAAGCTGCCATCGTAGGCATAAATGGCGCGGGGAAGACCACGCTGCTGCGCATCATTATGGGCGAACTGCCCGCGGACGATGGGCTTGTGACCTTTTCAAAGGACAAAACCGTCGGCTACCTCTCCCAGCACGAAGCCGTATCCGGTGAAAACACCATCTATCAGGAACTTCTCTCCGTCAAGCAGGATATCCTCGATATGGAACAGCAGATGCACACGATAGAACTGCAGATGAAAACGGCATCTGGCGACCTTCTGGATAAGCTGATGGACAATTATGCCGCCCTGACCCACGCTTACGAAACCGGGGGCGGCTATGCTTACAGAAGCGAACTTGTGGGCGTGTTAAAGGGACTTGGCTTTGCGGAAGAAGAATTTAGCAAATCCGTTTCCACGCTGTCCGGCGGCCAGAAAACAAGAGTCGCACTTGGAAAGCTCCTTCTGCTTAAGCCGAATCTGATCATTCTGGACGAGCCCACCAACCATCTGGATCTGCAGTCCATCGCCTGGCTGGAAACTTATCTTTTAAACTATAAAGGCGCGGTGATGATCGTCTCCCATGACCGCTATTTTCTTGACAGGATCGCGAACAAGGTTATTGAACTGGACAATACGGCTGCAACCGTTTTTTCCGGCAATTACTCCTCCTACGCCGCCGAAAAGGAAATGCTCCGCACCGCCGCCTATCACGCTTATTTGAAGCAGCAGCAGGAAATCAAACATCAGGAAGCGGTGATTGAAAAGCTTAGGTCCTTCAACCGCGAAAAATCTATCAAACGCGCGGAGAGCCGTGAAAAGATGCTGCAAAAAATGGAAGTATTGGATAAACCCATGGAGGTCCGCGCGGATATGCACCTGACACTGGAGCCGAAATTCCAGAGCGGCAACGACGTGCTGCATGTAGAAGGGCTGTCCAAGGCATTCGGCCCCCTCACTCTCTTTGAAGACCTGTCCTTTGATCTGAAAAAGGGCGAACATGTGGCTGTCATCGGCGACAACGGTACGGGAAAGACGACCATCCTGAAAATCATCAACGAGCTTCTGCCTCCTGACCGCGGAACCATCCGGCTGGGCACAAATGTTGCCATCGGTTACTACGATCAGGAGCATCATGTGCTCCACCCCGAAAAAACGCTGTTTCAGGAGATTTCGGACGACTACCCGACCTTAAACAACACAGAAATTCGAAACACACTGGCGGCCTTCCTCTTTACCGGGGAAGATGTCTTTAAAACCATTAAAACCTTAAGCGGCGGAGAACGGGGCAGACTCTCCCTTGCCAAGCTTATGCTCTCCGAGGCCAACTTCCTGATCCTGGACGAGCCCACCAACCATCTGGACATTATGTCCAAGGAGATTCTTGAGGATGCCCTCTGCGCTTACACGGGAACCGTGCTATACGTTTCCCACGACCGCTATTTCATTAATAAAACGGCCCATCGGATTCTTGACCTGAACCGCCGGACGCTGACAAACTATCTGGGAAATTACGATTACTATTTAGAGAAGAAGGATGAGCAGCTTGCCAAAATCGATAGCGCCCAGTCCCCTTCCCGCGCGCCTGCTTCCGGCATATCTCCGGTCTCCATGAGCAGCGCGGGGCAGGCGGATTCCACCGCCAAGCAGGATTGGAAGGCGAAGAAGGAACAGCAGGCGGCGCAGCGCAAACGGGAGAACGACCTGAAAAAATGCGAGGAGCGGATCGAGACGCTGGAAACGCGGAACGAGGAAATAGATACGCTCATGGCTTCGCCGGAAGTGTGCACGGATGTAGCGAGGCTGCAGGAACTGAATCATGAGAAAGAGGGGAATGAGGCGGATCTGGCGGAGTTGTATGAAAAGTGGGAAGAGCTGTCGTTGGAGGAATAAGAAAACAACGATATTTATCGTCCCATCTATTTACGATATGGTAACTTAAAAATGACAGTGCAAAACATCTCCTGAATCGCACTGTCATTTCTCGTTTTTTATAATGCATCAAAAGTCTTTCTGATTTCTTTGATAAAGTTCTCGCTGTTCAACACGGTCACATCCTTCATAGACGTAATCAGCGCGAGGTCTTTTGTCATTTTCCCCTCTTCGATGGTCTGAATCGTCGCTTTTTCCAGTTTATCCGCGAAGGACATGAGATCCTTATTGTCGTCCAGCTCGCCGCGTTTTCTGAGGGCGCCGGTCCATGCGAAGATGGTTGCAACGGAGTTGGTGGAAGTCTCTTCTCCCGCCAGATGCTTATAGTAATGTCTCTGCACCGTGCCATGTGCCGCCTCGTACTCGTAAACGCCGTCGGGAGATACCAGGACGGAGGTCATCATCGCAAGAGAACCGAAAGCGGAGGATACCATATCGCTCATCACGTCGCCGTCATAGTTCTTACAAGCCCAGATAAAGCCGCCTTTTGCCTTCATCACGCGAGCCACCGCATCGTCAATCAGGGTATAGAAATACTCGATGCCAGCCGCGTCAAATTTCTCCTTATAGTCCGCGTCATAAATCTCCTGAAAAATATCCTTAAAGTTGTGGTCATACTTTTTAGAAATCGTGTCTTTCGTGGCAAACCAGAGATCCTGTTTCGTGTCAAGCGCATAGTTGAAGCACGCTTTCGCAAAGCTGGAGATAGACTTGTCCGTGTTGTGGATGCCCTGAAGAATGCCGGGACCGTCAAATTCATGAATCGTCTCCCGAATCTCGCTTCCGTCCGCGGCGGTATACACCAGTTCCGCCTTTCCCTCGCCGGGCACTTTAATCTCTGTATTTTTGTAGACATCCCCGTAAGCATGTCTTGCCAGAGTAATCGGTTTTTCCCAGTTCTTCACGCAGGGCTCGATACCCTTCACGATAATCGGCGCACGGAACACCGTGCCGTCAAGCGCGGCACGAATCGTGCCGTTGGGGCTTTTCCACATCTCTTTCAGGTTGTACTCCGTCATGCGCGCCGCATTCGGCGTGATCGTCGCACACTTAACAGCCACGCCGTATTTCTTCGTCGCTTCCGCAGAATCAATCGTCACCTGATCATCCGTCTCGTTGCGGTAGGCAAGTCCCAAATCATAATATTCTGTCTTTAAGTCAATATAGGGAAGCAGCAGCTCCTCTTTAATCATTTTCCAGAGGATTCTTGTCATTTCGTCCCCGTCCATCTCCACCAGAGGAGTCGTCATCTTGATTTTTTCCATAAATTTTCGTCACCTTTCCCGCCGCTGTTTCGCGTCGTCACAATTTTTACCCATTATTTATTTAACAGTTATGATCCTCTAAGCCGCTTACTCGTCCCTGCCGTTCTCGTCCATATTCTCCCCGTAAATCTCTTTCAGACCATTTTTCACCATATTGTCGTAGGCGTTAATCATATGCTGATTCGCCAGCTTCTCCGCAAGCTCCGCGTCCCCCGCCTTGATCGCCTCCATAATCTGTCTGTGCTCGTCGTTGGAAGCCCGTCCTCTCGTATTGGTCGCCAGCGTCTTCTGTCTGACGCGCAGCACATAGCGGTGGAAGTCCTTCAGGGTATGCTCCAAAAGCTTGGAATCACAGGCTTCATACAGGATATCGTGAAAGCGGTTGTCCAACTCCGCGATCTGGTCTAAATGCCCCTTATCCTCGTGGAAGTCCGCCAGATAGATATTTTCCTCCATCTCCTCCATCTGTTCTTTCGAAATCTTCTCCGTAGCAAGACGGGCGCACAGTCCTTCCAGCAGGGAACGTATCATGTAAATGTCCTTCACATCCTTCGCCGTAATTCCCGTCACATAAGCGCCCTTATTGGGGACAATCCGAATCAGCCCCTCCAACTCAAGCTGTCTGAACGCCTCTCTGACCGGGGTACGGCTCACACCGAGTTCCTCCCCGATCGCCACTTCCTTTAGTTCTTCGTGCTCCTTATACTTGCCGCTCAGAATATCCTCCCGCAGCTTCTGGAATACACGCCCCCGCAGGGAATACTTGTCGTTCGCATCATACTTCTTATCATAGTTCGTCATTTCAATTCCTCACTTCTGCACCGCTCTGTTTTCTTTTCCTCTGGCGGCGCATAAACGAGGCCGTGCAGTATATACGGCTGCACAACACCCGTTTTCCCTTTACCTCGTATAATTGTATACAATATACCCTGCTCTGTCAATAATATCTGCATAAATTTTGTATATCCAGCATCCCCCAGCCCTGTCTATTCCACTCTATCCCCAGATCTCTTGCCGTATAGATCATCTGCCGCTTCACCTGGCTGCTGTTGCTATAAGGGTATTTCTGCAGATAGAGCGCCGCCGCGCCTGAGACAATAGGCGTAGCCATGGAGGTGCCGCTTTTCTTCGTGTAAGGGTCTCGGTATACACCCCTCCTGTCCCGGTACCACGTCAGATTGCAGGAAACCACATCCGTACCCGGCGCCACCAGATCAGGCTTTCTGTAGGGAAGGTCCTCCCGCCCCCTGCCGGAATAATTTTCACACAGATCCTTTCTCGCGCCAAAATATCCGCCCTCGTGGCAGCCCACGGTAATGACCCTGCGGCTTTCCCCGAGCGGCGAGAGCGTGCCCTCCCCCGGTCCTTTGTTTCCCGCTGCGCAGACCACCACCACTCCCTGCTCACAGACCCTCTCCAAAAGCCCCGAAAGCTCCTCTACCCTCTCTTTATCCCCATCCTCGCCGATACCAACGGAAATGTTGAGCACGCGGATCCGATAGCGCAGCCGGTTCTCCAGAACCCAGAGGAGACCATGGTACATGCTCTCTATGCTGCCCTCCCCTCTCTCATCGAGAACCTTCCCGACACAGAGCCTGCAGGTGGGCGCAATCCCGCTGAAACGACCATTGGAAAGGCGCCCGCTCCCGCCGATGCATCCCGCCACATGGGTTCCGTGCCCGCTGTCGTCGTAGCGCTCCTGCCTGCCGTTCACAAAATCACGAAAGGCAACCACCCTGTCCTCAAAATCTGGGTGATTGCCAATCCCCGTATCCAAAACCGCCACGCAGATTTCCTCCGTGGCAATGCTATACTGTATATTCTCCGTACATCCAAGCTGTTTTTTCACCCTGTCCATCGCATAAAACAAAACTCCCGGCTTTACATATATATTATGCCGGGAGTCATTTTATGCGCATAGTTCCTAAAATCTTTGAACCATCCACATTTTTGAAAGTGAATTTCCAAAACTTTATTGCGTTATTATAACTGATATTCCCCGTAAAGGCATTTGCGGTACTCCAGATCAGTAAACGTCTTTATCAAATCATCCATGCGGTTGTCTCGTAACAGAAACTGTGTCAATCGGGCAAAACGCTCTTCACCTTCTTTTTTTCCTTCTGCTAGTCCTTCTGCACGTCCCTCCGCCTGTGCGATTTTACGCGCCGCCGGGATATCCACATCTTTAAAATGTTCAAATAATACAGCCATTTTACGCTCCTTCACCTGCTCTGTAAAATCCATAATTTCATCTTCCGTCAAGTTCAGATGTCTCAGCATGACGGTTGTAACTCTTGTAATAATGTCTAACAACTCTTCTGTAGAATTTTCAGAAAGATTCTTTAAATAATTTTTCGGTAAATTCAGCTCCCTGAATGCTTCCGTGCTTTGCAGCCTGTTGATCAGCATGAGCAGAGATAGTTCGTCATTTTTTTCGACAAGTTCCCTCACACTATAATCGTTCAATTGTATCAGCTTATAAAAGAACTTCGGTGTAAACGGTTCAAAAGCCCTGTCTGCTACTACTCTGTCCTGTATATTACGGACAGCTGTCCATTTCCCGCTTCCCTCATAATATACAATGGGAAGAATTGGCGGATAACGAAAATCCTTTGTTTTACTGATACCCTTTTTCTTTCGCTCCATCTCCTTTTCATAGTCTTCCCATATGTAAACCATATAACGGAGCATCTGCATACTTACATTATAATCCACTTTTGTTTTATGTTCAATAAGAGAAACAAAAAATAACGTATTATTTCCTCCTATTTTTATACGTTTTACCGTATCCGAATTTCTTTCTTCCGTAAACATGGGGAGATACCGTTCCGTGACATCCTCAATATCTTCCGGGCGAACATTCTTAAGAACAGGCATATTCATATAATTTCGCAAAAATTGCGAACACAACTCCGCATTTCCAAAAATAAGTTTGCTTCCGCTATCCCGGGGATGACTATTGACTATCTGTTCCCTTTTCTTTGGCTTGTTTTGATCTGACATAGAAACCTCCTTTTTGATGTGAACAAATACAGAGTCTTCTCTGTTTTGTCAAATAAAGACTCTTGACCCGCACTAAATTATGCCTGTCTTTCGGATGTGTAAATAAGTTAATTACAGTTGGGAAATCTGACAGAATATGTCTTACACGCGAAATGCATGTCCCTGAAATTTTCTATCGTAATTATCATATATGTTATAAACATATATGTCAAGCAAAAACTCCCGGCTTTACATGCATATTATGCCGGGAGTCATTTTATGCGCATAGTTCCTAAAATCTTTGAACCACCCACATTTCTGAAATTGAATTTCCAAAACTTTATTGCGTTATTACAACTCCTATTTCCTGCCGCCAATCCTCCACAGTCTTCTCTTCCACCTCGCCACAGTCGATTTCTGATAGAAGAACATAGCCATCGCCGCAAAGAACAGTCCCGCGCCGAGGAAATACTTGGGATGAATACTGTAGTCGCCAGTATCGGGAGAGGCATCCTTCTTCCCAAGTGAAACAAATACCGCCTGCCCGTCCTTCACATCCGCCACTGCCGGACCCGTACCATAATTATAAATACCGTATGCCGAAAAATGCGCCGCCTGAAATGCCACCGCATCCTTGCCGTCCAAAGAAACAATCCTGCTGTCCACCTCTTCCAGCTGTCCGTCCGCATCCAGACACACCACATGCATATTTTCCTGTAATACGCCGCTAGGAAGGGGCATGGTGATCTCCACCCGCTGTTTTCCGAGTCCCGTAATGGGCACACCGGATATCATATCTGTCATGGTAATGTCATATGCATGCAGGGAGTGCGGGAGCTTATTGCCATAAATTGACTTATACACATCCCCGATCTTCGTCATCGCCTCTTCACTGTCAGAGATATCTATCCGATAACTGCCCTCATTTCCCTCCATGACAGCTGTCACAACGCTGTCGCGCGGTATCGAATAGCTGTTATTCTTTACGTCAATGCCGGTCTGCGGCTCCTCACGCTCTGTATCCAGAAGCGTTTCCTGCCCTGACTCCAGCGTGTAAGTGCGTCCGTCTATCTCCACAGTTTCCCCGGGTCCGGGACCGCCGCCTCTTCTGGATAAAATCGTGAGCACGCCTCCCTCTGTCTCTGCGGCGTTATCTGCTGTCGCCCCCGCTGTGTCCGTTGCCGCCCGCGCGCTGCTGTTATCCGCACTGTCGCTACTCTCCGCGTCTGTCGCCTGACGGCTTGAAGCGTCTCCGTCCGCAAACGTATCCTCCGCGTCGGTTTCCGTCTGATCCGTATTCCCGTCCGCTTCAGACGCCGTATCCGCCACTGCGTCTTTTTCTCTGCAGATCACGCCAATAAAGTCGCCGCCCGCTTTGGACAGGCAGGTATCCGTCAAATCGGTCACGCCCTCCGGAATCACGATAACGCGGGATCCCGTAAAGGTCTGCCCCCTGTAGGCATCCTGGTAAAGCTTCGTAGACGCATTCTCATAGGAGCGTGCAGGGAGCCGATCCCCTGCAAAATAAACCACACCGTCTTTTATCTTGTCATTGTCAAAAGCCCGAAGGCCGATTTCTTCTACAGACGCAGGAATTATAACCGTTCGAATCGGACATCCCGCAAATGCTCTGTCGCGGATCTGCCGCACGCCCTCTGCCCCGCTGAACGATGTCAGATTCGCACAGTCCTCAAACGCGCCCTCACCTATCACGGAAACACTGCTCGGAATCTGTACACTCTGCACGCTGCTCAGACCCTTAAATGCTGCCGGTCCGATCGCCTTTACGGAATCCGGGATCACTACTGCGCCGCCCTTTCCCCGGTAAGCAAGAAGTATACCGTCTCCTACGACCAGAAACTCTCCCGACTCACCTGCGTTTGACTTCCAGCCGGAAAGCCACGGCGTCTTATCAAAAGCAGAAATGCCAATCTCTTTTACGCTGTCAGGTATAACTACATCAGTCAACTGGTCGCAGTGATAAAACGCCGCGTAGCCGATCTCCTCCACACCATCGGGAATCCTGACCGTATTCAGCGCTGACCTCGCATAGGCAAACTCGCCAATCCGACGTATGCCGCCCGGTATCTCACAGGAAGTCATATCTTCCCCATAGTAAGCCTGCGCCGCTATGATTTCACCGTTTACAACCGTATATTTGGGGAAGGAGCCTCCTTTTGCGTCCTCCGATCCTTCCAGTCCCGGAATCGTATCTGGCTCCGGCTCTTCCACCACAGGCTCTCCGCCCAGAATCTCTCCGGTGCCGCCCACATTCACAGTAGCGCTGGCGTTGTCAACCAGAACATAGACCTCCTGCCCGACTACGCGGGACTTCGCCTTCACGCTGGGGTCGTCCTCCTCCGCCTCCATGGCGTTCATGTGGGTCACCTCATGGTAATAATCCACAGGTCCCACAACCGGCGCTTCCTCTGCCGTTTCCTCACTTTCACCCTCTGTTTCCGGAATCGGCGCCTCCTCATACTCAGACACATCAATGTCATCTAAAACAAGTGTCTGCGCAAAACTCTTCGCATAAGACCCCGCCTCCGCATGGACATTCAGCTTCGTACAGCCGTCAAATGCCGTGGAATGAATCGTGCCGACCGAAATCGGAATCGTGATATCACGGAGTCTGACGCAGTCCTCAAAAGCCTTCATATCAATCCTGTTCACGGAATACGGAACCGAAATCTCTTTCAGATTCTTGCAGTTGGAAAACGCATACCCCGAAATCTCCGACACATTGCCGCTGATATCCACACTCTGCAGATTATAATCACCCCAGAAAGTATAAGGTCTGATTTTATTCACGGAAGACGGCATACTGTAGGAATCTGCCTTTCTGCCCGCAAGCACCTGATAGAGCACATCCCATCCCTTTTTATTATAGATCGCACCGTCGTCACAGACAAAATTAGGATTATCGCTGGAAAAATTCACAGACGGCAGACTGTAGTCTCCTGCGAAAACACCATTTCCGAGGCTCCTAAGTCCTGTTCCGACAGAAACGCTCTTCAGGGAAGGACAGCTGGAAAAAGCCGCGTTTTCAATGCTTTCCACACTGTCCGGGATCGTTACGCTCTCCAGATTATCACAATTTGAAAAAGCCCTCGCGCCAATAACTTCCACCCCGTCACCCAAAGTAACGCTGCGCACATAGTTATTACCCGCGAAAGCCTCCGCCTCGATCTTTTTTACCTGATTGGAAAGAGACACGTTCTCAGCCGTGCCGCTATACTTCACTAATGTAGTTCCATTCATCTGAAAATCAGATGCGGCGGAGGAATCCTCCGCCTCCACATCTGATACAGGAATCTGTGTCACGACAATCGCCGTCACCAAGAACAGCGTGCCGATCAGTTTTCTTAACTGTTTCCCCATAGGATTCCTCCTCGGGATCATACATCCCTTATGCCTTTGCCGTTACCTTTTTGTCCTTCTTCAGGAACAAAATGACAGACAGACAAGCCAGCCCGAGCGATAAGAACCACTTCGGATGAATCGGGTCACCGGTCTTGGGCGTCACGTCAAGCATGCCCTCCACCAGATTTCCGGTGTCCACATAAATCGTATAAGGCGAGAAGTGCTCTGCACGGAAACGGATACAAGGTACACCGTTGATCGTGGTAAAGTTCTCGTTCAGGCTTTCCAGCTGATCGCCGTTAATAACCGCACCCGCCATATTGTTGCCGCCGTAAGCCACAAGCGAATCCGGAATCGGGATCGTGATGTCCACAGACAGACCCGTGGTATCCGTAATCTTTGTGGTTCCGGTGGAATCATAGAGACTGATATCCATCGCGTAGTACAGGATATTGTCAAGCGTGCCATACTTGTTCGTGAGGGCAGCCGCCACTGCGCGGGTCGCCTCATCCGTCTCGGAAATCTTCACGATGAAGTTATCCGTGGAACCGTTCGTATTCGCCGTCGCCAAGTCTCTGTTTGAGATACCCGGCTTCTCAATATCCACTCTGGTATTTCCGTTTCCGCCCGTCGTGTCGCCGGTATTACCAGTAGTATTGCCGGTTCCGCCGCCACCGCCGGTATTCACCGCTACCGCAGGCGCAGCCGGAGCCTCCACATAATTCGCTTTCACCGTCACATTGTTGGACGGCATCGTAAAGGTCGTCACAGTCATGCTCGCACTTGCCAACGTCACGCCGTTCGAGTCAGTCGTCCAATTCGAGAACCTCATTCCCTCCGCGGGCGTATAACATGAGATAATGACCGTTGTGCCAGGCGCATAGCTGCCGGAGCCACTGCCGCCATCCACAAATACAGTGTACTGTCCCGCACCGCTTGTAGTAGTGGATGTTGTGCTCGTGGAGCTGCTGGAAGTAGAACTGCTGCTGGAACTGCTGCTGTTCTTACTACTGCTATTGCTGCCCGAATTTTTGCTCGTATTATTGGTAGAGCCGCCGCTTGTAGTTCCGCTGCTGGTGGTGCCTCCGCTCGTAGAACCTCCGCTGGTAGATGACGCACTATACAGAAGAATTACAGACAGATTTCTGTCAGTAACAGTATTTACCGTCCACTCTCCTCTATAGTCCCTGTAACCCATCGGCTCATATCCTGCCTGCGCCTTATGTGCAGGCGCCTCAAATCCCATATCCGCAAAGCTCTTGCCAGCATCAACGTAATATTTGCCGTCAGACTCCGCGCCAAAGCCTCTCATCGGTGAACCGTCAATACCGTCGAAAAACTCCACCGTATATTTGCCGTTTACAGGCGCGCCATTCGCATAGTGCCCCTGAGCGTAGAAGATCACGTCACTTCTGACCGGTTGATCTATTTCCGCGTCATTGAGCCCTACCCAATTATCAAATGTCCATCCTTCCATGACAGGAGCGGCCGGGATCGTAACCCGTAACCCGTCACCCACTAACTGCGGATTGTCCAGGGCATTCCCCATATCATCCACCATATTTTCAATGATATTATAATTCGCATCGTAGAAGGTAACTCTCCACAAATCGCCAAGCTTTGACCATGCAAGCTTATAATCGCCCCCGTATTCCGTCACATATCTTCTTGCAGCCGAATCCTCATAAGCGTATACAATGGTGTCTGCCTTTTTATCTTCATTCTTGTCAAAAGCGCTGCCGGATATCTTTACCTCATTTCCGTAAACAGTGAGACTCCGCAAAATATCCGTCCCCTCAAAGGCGCCCTTTTCTATGCTGTTTACTGTAACAGGAAGAATGACCTCCGCAAGCATATCGCAGTTCTTAAAGCAGTCTTCCGGAATAACTGTCAGCCCCGCCGTTCCCTTTTCGCCAAATACCACACCTGAAAGGGAGTTACAGTCCTCAAACGCCCCCGGTTTGATAGAGCTGACATTGATCAGATTGCTGTCCGGATTCTGGGCAACAACCGGCATACCGACCTTGCTTCCCCTCGCTGACAGGCACTCCTCAATCGTGAGGGAACCGTCCTCGTTCTTGGAATAAATAATGCCCTGATCCGTGGTGTACCACTCGTTGTCGCCCACCGTAGTCATTGAGTAACAGCCCCTGAAAGGTGCTTTGCCGATATCCGAGCAGGCAGCTCCCAGTTCCACGGACACAAGATTCTCACAGCTGTCAAACGCATAGTCCGGCAGATACTTCACACTGTGCATAGTAACGGACTTGATCACATCATTTCCGCGCTGATAATCCCCGTAAGGCTCCTCATAATATCCGCTGAAAAGCCCGGGAACCGAATCAATCTTCTTGTCTTCACCGTCTCCTGCTTCAACCTCGCTGGTATACATCTTGTAGGTATCTTCATCCCACTTCGCATTTAATCCCCTGAAGTACCTCATGTAATTCCCGGCATTCGTCTTATCTCTGCCCTCGTAGCGCGTACCGTCGCTCAGGAGATTATTCACATAGCCGTAAACATCGATAGACTCCACGCCTTCCGGAATCTCGACATTCTCAATCGCATGGAACAGATTATCCTCTTCCTGCGTGGATGCCCTGAAAGTATCGTTCTGCTCCGCGTTCGTCAGGACATCATACGGGTAAGTTTCATAATACGGTTCCGGAGTATCTGTTACCGGAGCCGGATCAATGTCTGCCGCCTGCACCTCCAAAGGCTCGAACAGCCAGTCAGTCAGTTCATGTATCTTCGTATTCTGTTCGGCAGCCGACGCCGTATCCGGCGTCCAGTCTTTCCAGCTCTCCCAATCGTCACAAAATGCCTGATTAATCCAAGGTCCGTATATATTCCGATTGCTGTACAGTTCTTCCTGAGAACCGTTTTGCAAAGCTTCCCCCCAGGCAACGGCAAAATTCTTCCTGAGATTATCATTGTCCACGCCCGACGCGTACTGTTTATACAAAACCTGCTCTCGGTATGTATTATAATCGTCCACACCATGCGCATCAGCCAGCGTTTTCTCTATCTGGTCATGTTTCGGATAATCAAGCATCGTAACCATCTCGGTAATCGGATTATACATTACCGTAATATAGGAAGGCGCCAGACCCTGATAGCAGACGCGGATTCCCTCACTCGCTGTGCTGCCATCCTCATTCGTTCTGTCCTTATCAATGATCGTATCCGGATTCATTGCCCACTTAAAAGGCTCATAGTTCGTGTTGATATCCCCATGGAAGGTCAGTCTTGAACCGCCGGTCTTAAAGACATCACTGCCAAACTTATGATATTCTCCATGCTCTCCCAAAGGAGAACTGAAGGTCACATCAATCAGGTTACTGCAATCCGCGAACGCCTCATCACCTATCGTTGTGACAGAATTGCCAATCCGAACACTGGCAAGCCTCTTCCAGCCCTTGAACACCCCGGCATCAATTGACGCCAGAGAATCATCCTGAATGACAAGCGATTTCACGTTCTGGTTCAGATCCTCGTCTGAGAAGCATCCACTCTGAAGACCTATGACTTTCCTGTTTCCTACTTCCCGTAAAATGACTAAATCTATTCCTTTTCTCTTTATCTCATTCACGTCTGCATCCGGATTTAAGGTACAGGATATCACCATGCCCTGGTCGTCAACACAGTATAAATAATCCCCATTGCTTACCTCATAGTACTCCCTGCCGTTCTCAATATATAAATACGGAATAGGGTGATCCTCAATGCCCATCTTCGCAGACCAAGTCGTCCTGCGCGGCCATGCCTCATCCCTTGGCGTCCTCATCTTGGGTCCCTGCACATAAAAGTTCTCGTTCACCACATCCGCGAACATTTTTTCTTTATCGTACTGGACAAAACCACAATTATATATTCCGTCATCATTCGGAAATTTCACATAGGCAAGGCTGACGCATTCATGGAACAGATTGGAAGGCAGCGTGACAGTCGTTGCCGCTGTCTGCCCATAATTCTCCGGGAATACGACGGAATGCAGATTGCTGCGACCTGCAAACATAAAATCTCCAATGCTGTTATCCCCGCCTTCCGAAGTCATCCGCTTCGGGAAAACAAAATCCAGAGCCGCTCCGCCCGTGCACGCAAACGCCCCGTCGCCTATCTCAACCACCTGCGCATCCTGCATATTCACCGTGGTCAAAGCAGGGCACTCGTAAAAGGCATAGGGATCTATCGTACAGTCCTGCGAAATTGCATTCATATCTAAAGTTGCAAGACTATTGCAGCGCGCAAACGCCCCATATCCGATTCTTCTAATCGTATTTGGCAAAGTGATAGCAGTTACCGGTGTCCCATAAAAGCACTCCGTTCCTATCGTGTTTGTTCCTGATCCGATCGTTACTGTTCTTAGTGAACCGCAGTTCTTGAACGCCCGGTTTCCGATAAAGGACGCGCTGGCAATATTAATGGACGAAATCATGTTGGCGTCCTCAAACGCATGGTCGCCGATAAAGTTGATCATATTTGGCAGATTGAGGTTCGTCACACGGTCATTTTTCTTAAAGGTGCACCCACCGATACCGCAGATCAGATTCTCCGACTGCTGCGTTACAAGATACTTGTTCGCATCATTATAATAACGGTTGCCTGGCTCTCCACCATGCGCCACATAAATGAGACCGCTCCCACCAATCCGCTGATCCCTTACTGCTTCAAGCGTATAAGGGGCATTCTGCGATGACAGCACCTTGTCATTGGCACAGTAAAAGGCAAGCTGCTTATCACTTCCCGCTATATTCTGCGGCTGCAGCACAAGATCGTCTTTCAAACTGGGATCCGCGGTATAATCACCTGTAGTCTTATCAAAAGAGTCCAGATACCGTTTGAAATCGTCTTTGCGCTGTGCAAATTCTGACGGGAAATAATCCCTGAAAAATATATAGGTTTCATTCGTATCGCTTTCCCAATTCGCATTCTGGTAATTGGCAAGCGTATATTTATACTGTGCATCAGGCCACACATTGACATATTTGTCCCAAGAATCGCCGCCCGTACCAGATATATTTCCGCCATCCGGCGCAGCTCCCCGGAAATAATTTTCAATCAGCCCTGAATCCACTGTATAATATTCTGTGTTCAAAACCATGGGCAGATCGATACCGTTGGTCACGAACTCGCCATTGTACATGCAGATCACTTCACGGGTACCAGTGGCGCTGATCCCGGAACCCTGAATATCCACATCATAATACAGGAACTGCCATGCCAGTGTATTGTTGCCCTCTATATCCCTCACTGTCAGCGAAGCATGCACCGAAGGATCGTCTGCATCCGGCTTCCCCCCATAAGATCTGAGAATGGCGTCTTCATCCAGCAGCTCCTCACCGTTCTCCTCCTTCACAAATTTATTTAAGTTTTCTTTAGCCCATTTTGCCGTCTGTATACCGCTTATTTCTTTACCATCTGCATCATACCCGAAAGAACTTTCTATAGCGGAATCATGCACATCCCCGGCTCTGCCCACTCTAGCCCTGCCCGCCGGGTCCGCCGCAGTATTTTCCGGCACAGGGATCGCCGCCACCACCACAGCCGTGATCATCAAAACGGCCGCCATGCTGCGCCTGACGGTTCTCTTTAATCTCCTCTTAGGCTTTTTTGCTGTTGTCTTTTTTGCCATGGTACCTTCTCCTCGTTCCCTTACACAGTTTTTATTCCAAATTCTGTCGATTCATACCATTTATTCATATGCCTGCTGAATCCGTTTCGCAACCACCACGAAACGCCCGTCCGGCTCTGAGCTGTCACAGGTGGAGAGTGTCAGAAGCTCATCCCCGAAAGCTGCCCGCACCCCCGTATCATAGAGGGAAAGCGCCGCCATCTCCTGCATATTCGACTCAAATTCCTTTTCTGATGCTGCGTCAAAAAACTGATAATATTTAAACACCACTTCGTCCTCGTTATAAATCCTTGAGCGGAACACATACATGACCTGGTAGAGTCCCTTCTCGTAAATTGTGTCGAAGCGGATGGTGGAATGCTTTTCACAATAATCCTTACTGCTGTAATTGTTCAGATTCCCGAACATTTTACCGGATTTCATATGATGCCCGTAAATAATCAGATTCGTATTCCTATGTACCACATCACAGGCGGCATCCATAAACAGACTGCCGTTTTTATCATATTCCTGATTAAAGTTATGATCCAGATAATATTCGTTATTCGCCGTCTGCATCACCGGATAGTCAATATTTGTATCGTCAATTTTGAGCCATCCGATTAGCTTCTTATTTTTATTATAAAGCGTCTCATACTCCGGAAGCACGGTAAGTTCTACTTCTTCCTCGTCCGTATAGTGAATCGTAACCGGTGCGGCAGCCGCTCCCGCCAACGCATAATTGCCTTTCAGTGAGGCAAGCTCCTCGTAATCCATCTGCGTTCTGTCCGAAAAATAGGAATACACACCGAAATAGCTGAAGCATCCTATTGCGGTGATCCCACATAGAATAACTAACAGCTTGCGGCGTTTTTCCCTTCTCTTCATCTCCTCAAGAATAGCCTTTCGCATATCGGCATCATAATCTTCCAGCGACGCCTGCGGTTTCGCCTTTTTTTTCTTGTCTTTGCCAGAGGAAGCTTTCGCTCCTGACGCTTTATTCTGCTTTTTCTGTGCCTTTTTCCTGGCACGTTTCCCTTCCGGAAGCCTGCTGCTCTTTGTATACCCCTGACTCTTGTACTGCTCCGCCAGCTCATAGACCTCATCGTCAAATTCGTTTCCAATCACGCTCTCAAAGCGATATTTACCTTCCGCCAGCGCTTCACACAGGGAAATAACCTCCCCCGGCTGCTCCATATGAACCTTTGACTTAATCTCTTCTATGAGTTTCAGGTCACGCTTTGCCGCCTTGTATTCCGACTCTGTCCTGAATCTCCTGCCTGCCGCTTCATACCCCGACATATGGGGACCGCTCCTTTGCCAGATACTATATATGCACACTCAAAATGCATTTCGACACAATTTGAGTAAGTAGCATATACTGTTATTTTACTCTTTTTTGTAGAATATGCAAGTTTTTTATGAAAGGAAATCCATGTGGAAATTTCCACATATCTGCCAGCTTCCAAAAAACATATATATTTTACCACAGTTTTGCATGATTTACAAGAATGGCATGCGCCCTCCCTCCGCTCCCAAAAAAGGCGCAAAGACGCTGTTTCCGTCTCCGCACCCTCATGTTTCCATTCCCAGCTAACCAGCTATACCAATTTTTCCTTGATAATCTGTTTGATCTTGTCCACCTCTTTCCAAAGATAGTTGACTTTAATCTCATACATATAGTTATTATGTGCCGCGGGAACCGCCATATTGAGCTTATTCGTCAGCTCAATAAAATTTTCAGCCAGCAGCTGGACATTGTTGTCTGTGCAGTTCTCAATATGCATCCCAATCTCCGCCACTTTTCTCTGCAGTTCATGAATATCAGTTTTCATGCCTTGCATTTCGCCTTTCATGCCCTGCATTTCGTCTTTCACGCCCTGCATTTCGTCTTTCACGCCTTGGATTTCGTCTTTGACGCCTTGGATTTCGACCTTCATGCTCTGCATGTCGTCCCGCATTGGCTGCAGCTTTTCATCCAGCTTGGCATCCAGTTTTTCGTCCAAAAGATCGGACATGGTCTGTAACAATTCTGCGTTTGTCATAAGTTTCCTCCTTATGTGCAACACAATTCTCTCCGTCATATCCATCCACACTCTATAAACAGAGTACCACGTCCCGAAAAATTTGTCCACCTGTTTTTGTGATTTTTATAAACGTTATTTCGTCAATCTTGCCAGTATCTCCCCCACATGATTCTGCAGAAAATTATCCTGCCTGCCGGACAGCCCCATCTCTTGTAACGTCTGCACAAGCACGTTGCAGACCGCCTCGATCACCAGCACCCTGCCGTCGTCCGTATTCAGATGGTACAGGTAATCCGTGGGAGAAACGCCCTCCCATGCTGCCGCCGGGTCGGGAATCTGATAGAGAAGCGCAAGCATGTCGCCGATCTCGCTGCCAACCGCAAGCTCCTTCATCCCCCGGTGCATCCACTTGTAGAAGGGTGCATATTTCCTGTTCAGCAGATAAACGGTCTGCATCGCTTCCTTCACGAACTCCGTCAGTGCCAGTTCCGCGGCGACCCGCTCTCCCCGCTTCATGGCGCGGGCGTAATTGTACTGCCCTGCCTGTGCCGCCCTCGCCAGGCTCTCCGCCAGTTTTTTCAGCCATACTTCCCGAGGATAATAGGCGAGAAGCCCGTCCCGCACCGCAGTGAATTTCCCGCAGGGGTCCTCAAACACTATGCCGTCTGTCGCAGTGGCAAGGGCAGCCTCCGAAACTGCCGCCCATTCCTCCGGTGTCCCTGGCACACTGTCCCGCCCGAGAATTTCCAGATAAAAGTCCTCCATACAGAGCACACCCACGCGCCCTTTTCCCTGTTCCTCCTCCACACGCCCGGCAAAACCCATAAATTCCTTCGGCAGAGCGTCATAAGCTGCCTGCATCTCTTTTCCACACTTTATGTAAACTTCTCTTGGCAGCCAGATGCAGAAAGAAGGACCATAATCATGGTCTGTCGAAATCTCATCATCGAACCCAAGACACTCGGAGCCGTAGCCCACAAGCCCTGCGGCAGTCTGATCCGCGATATCGGGAAACTGTCCACGTATCATCTGCCTGCCGTATTCCTCATAATATTTTTCCGCTAATTCCAGCCCTTTCATACACGCCCCGCTCTTTTCTTCCATCATTCTTTCCGCATTTTCTACCGTTTTATCAATCTAGCTGACCGGCAATACTTCTCACTGGCTTTCCCGCCGCTATCCATCAGTCAGCGCCGACTTCTTCCCGGCTTAATGCCAACACTGTCAATTTTTCTCTCCTTGCCGTCATATCATTTCTCTGCAGACAGACTTAGCACTCACTGCAGCCGCCCCATCACTTCCCGTGCCTTTTGGGCGTAATTCTTCTGCCTTTCCTCATCTCCCATGCTCCCGCACACCGCCGCGCAGTTCTCACAGAGGATGCCGTAGCTCATGTTTTCCCCATAGTGCCGCTTCACATCTTCCAGCGCGCGCTCGTAGTAAGACAGGGATTCCTCATATTTTCCGTCCCGGAAACATGCCTCTCCCATACCTGCGAGGGCGCCGCTGTAATGTTCATTGATATTGTCCCCATCCTGCTCAAAGAGCGCAATCGCCCTTGTAAGACACTTCTTTGCCTCCTCGTTTTCGGAAAGCTTAAAATGAACCATCGCCAGATTAGTGAGGGTGGTTGCCATCTGCGCCTCATTGCCTTCCTGCTTCTCTATGATGGCGAGCGCCTTTTTCGCGCTCTGTGCCGCCTCTCCGTTCTCGCCTGCCTTTTCCAGCATAATGCTCATGTTGTTGTAAAGGCTCGCCCATCGATAATCCCCCACTGGCAACAGTCTTTCGTAAATCTGCATCGCCTGTCTGTAAAGCCGCAGCGCCTGCGCGTAATCCCCCGCCGCGCTGTAGGCGGTCGCCGCGTTTAGCAGCGTGGTGGCAAAATGCTCCGTGTCCTCCAGCTTTAACTCCTCCATCAGAAGAAGCACATCCTCCGAAGCCGCGTAAGCCTTCTGAAATGCCGAAACGCTCCGGTAAAAACCGATCATCTCATTGCAGATGGAAATATAGGCGGCATAATCCTCTTCCTCCTTCGCCTGCTCCAGGGAAGCTGTCAGAAACCCGTCGATCTTCTCCACTTCATTTTTGTCAAAATAAGAATCCAGCTCCTCAAAAAACGCGTCAATGTTCATAACAATCCTCGCTCCTTCTCTTATTATTCCCATAGCAGCCGCATACCGTCTCCGCGGGCAGCGTGCCACAAATCAGCCAACACACCCTTACAAGGCATTCTTTCCTTCCATCCGCGCGATAATCCTCTTCTGCTTATAAAAATAGTAACCGCTCACCAGCACGGCGCACACAATCCAGCTGATGGGATAACACGCCACAATCCGCTTCAAACCCTGCCCCGGCGTAATCAGGCTCACCCATATTATCCGATACACACATACCCCGAGTACGGAAATCACAGTGGTCACAAAGGTATACCCCTGCGCCCGAAGCGACCCGGAAAAAATTTCTATAAACACGAACATCACAAAAAACGGCGCTATATTGTACATCATGGTCATTCCGATTTCCACCACCGCCGCGTCACCCGTAAAGATACCGAGAAGGAAACGCCCCGCCGTCATCAGAACTGCCGTCAGGCATACCGCCGTGCCCACCGCCATTCCCAAGCAAACCCTTGTACCCTTCTTCACGCGCTCCCACTTGCCGGCGCCGAAATTCTGCCCGACAAAAGTGGTGAGGGCGATGCCGAAGGAGGAATTGATCATCCAGAATACGCTGTCAATCTTGCCGTAAGCTGTCCATGCCGCCATGGTGTCCACACCGAGCAGATTGAGAGCCGCCTGCACGATCATATTGGAAATGCTGTACATGGAGGCCTGCAGCCCGGAAGGAAACCCGATCTGCAGCATGTTGACAAGCACTTCCCGGTGAATCCGTATCTTCCGAAAAGACAGCGTCATACAGTCTACTTTATGCATCAACGTCCAAGTCACCATACCTGCGCTGATCGCCTGCGAAACGAGAGTCGCCACCGCCACGCCAAGCACTCCCAGCCCGCAGTAAAGCACGAGAATCAGATCCAGCACAATATTTACCATACAGCAGACCACCAGATAATACAACGGTCTCTTGGAGTCCCCGATGGCACGCAGCACCGCCGCTCCCATATTATAGATAAACACAAAGACAAGACCGGAAAAATAGATTCTGATGTAAAGCGTGGACATTGCCATCAGTTCAACCGGCGTATTCATGGCGCGCAAAATAGCCGGCGCCGCCGCTACGCCTAAGATACCAAGCCCGATCCCGCCTAAAATGCCAAAAGCATAGGAAGTATGCAACGCCTCCTCCATCCTCTGCCTGTGGGAAGCCCCGTATGCCTGTGAAATCAGCACCGTGCCTCCGGCTGTCAGACCTGTAAAAAAGCCGACCACCATGTTGATAATCTGGGACGAAGAACCGCCCACACTGGACAGCGCTTCCTTTCCGGCAAACTGTCCCACGATTACCGTATCCACCGTATTGTATAGCTGCTGAAAGAAAGTGCCGATCAGAATCGGGAAAAAAAAGAACAATAGCTGCTTCCAGATCACTCCCTCCAGTATGCCGTTTTGCTGTTCCCTCGTCTCCATGGGTTTATCCTCAATCCGTAAAATTTATCTTTCCCATACCGCCGCTTGCGATGATGGCAGCGACTGCTCTGATTGTTGTCACAACTGCTAATAGCGTCCGTTAAAAATCTGCGTAATCGGGGAATCCTCCGTCAAAATCACGGTTTTGTTGTCTCCCACCACGCTCTCCTTCAACGCGTCAAGCGCGCGCACGAAAGAATAGAAATCCGTCTTCTCCGGGTCTGCATAGGCGCCCGACAAAATCCGCATGTACTCCGCCTCTCCCTCCGCGATTGTCGCCTCCGCCTTTGCCTGTGCGTCGGAGAGCATGATGGAAACCTCTTTGTCCGTCGTGTTCTCAATCATTTTCGCCTCGGATTTTCCTTCCGCCGTGTACTGTGCCGCGATGTTGCCGCGCTCGGAAATCATGCGGGTATAGACCGCCTGTTTGTTGTCGTCCGGCAGATCCAGCTTTTTCACCTCAACCGCCACCAGCTCGATGCCGTACTGGTCCTCCACATGGTTGATCTGCCCCATCACTTCTTCGGTCAGGGAAGTAATCTCTATCACTTCTTCCTTCCCCTCGGACAGATCCAGATCGTTCCCGGTAAGTTCCGTTCCCTCATCGTCAACAGTGATCGTCATCTTTCCGTCCCGGCTTCTGATCACCTCGTCCTGCTTCATGTTGGAGATGGTATTTTTCGTGGCATTGTAGACGATCGCGTCAATACGCCCCTCCGCGTTCTGCACGGAGCAGCTCAACGTCTGGGCAAACCGCAGGGGATCCGTCACGCGCCAGAGCACATAGCTGTCCACGATCATCGTTTTCTTGTCGGAAGTAATGACGTCCGACGCCGGCAGGTCATAGATCAAAAGCTCCTTCGGCACGGTGTCAACGGACTCCACAAAGGGCAGTTTAAAGCTTAAGCCCGGCACGGACACCACCCTGTCCACACGGCCGAACTGCCGGATCAGCTTAAACTGGTTCTGCTTTGTCACCACCATACAGTTGACAAGCAGGAATGCCGCTATCACGACGAACGCCCCCAAAAGGATGCCGAATTTCTTTCCGCCTTTTCCGGCTTTCTTTTCCTTTTTCTTCGTGCCGTCTGAGTTATATCGTTCAAAATTTTGTACATTCGAATTTTGTGTAAAATCAGCCATGGTTTCCTCCATTCCGAAGCGTTAAGCTCTTATTACTCAATCTTTACTCATCCTGCGTCCCATCTTCCGGCGCATTGTCGGTTCCCGAAATATCGGAAGCCTCCTGTGTCACAAAGCTGTCAAGGGGCAGCATGGTCGTCGTCTTTCCGCCCTCTCCCTCGATCACTACCTTCACATCCGGGAGCACGTCCTCGATTGCCTCATAGAACATACGCTTCTTCGTCACCTCAGGGTACTTGGCGTACTCCTGGTACATGGAATTAAAACGCGCCGCCTGTCCGTTTGCCTCGTTGATGCGCTCCTGCTTCTTTGCCTCCGCGTCCTGCAGAATCTTGTCGGACTCCGCCTCCGCGTTCGGAATCTGCTCGTTCCTATATTTATTGGCGTTATTGAGCGCCGTCTCCTTGCCCTGTTTTGCCGTCTCCACTTCCTTGAAGGCGTTCTCCACCTCAGCTGTGGGAGGCGTCGCGTCCTGAATCGTGATGTTGACAAGCTGAATGCCGATATCGTAAGCTTCCAGCTTATCCAGAATCATCTGTTTGATGTTGGACTGAATCTCATTTTTCCCCGTGGTAAGCACACTGTCCACGCTGTAGGAACCGATCGTCGTCCGAATGCAGTTCTGGGCAATATTTTTCAGGATCAGCGCCGGATTCTCTGAGGCATAAAGTGCCTTGACCGGATCAGTCACCCTATACTCCGCGTAGAAATCCACATAGATGAAATTGTAGTCGGACGTAATCATCAGCGCATCCTCAATCTCGTCGTTCGTCGGATCGTCATCCGTCCCGTCCCGGTATCCGATATTGAACCCCTGAATCGTCGTATTCACTTTTGTCACTGTCTGGATAAAGGGAATTTTGAAGTGAAGCCCAGGCGTGGTGACCGCCTTTGGCGAACCGAAAGTGCAGACCACAGCCTGTTCTTCCTCCTGAATCGAATAGTAAGAATTACCGGCAAGTACGGCAAGTACAACGAGCGCCAGCACAATCTTTGCGGCTGCCGCCCCCTTTCCTTTTGGAATGCCCGTATTGATTTCGCGTTTTTTTCCAAACATACTTTATATCAGTCCTTTCCTAATCGCTTGTTTTTCTTTCGCATCTGGTATATTATATCATGTTGAGACGAAATAAATATGAAAACTTTAGAAAATATTTAAGAAGAAAGGCGGCGGCTTATGAGAATCATCTTTATCAGACACGGAGATCCCGACTATGTGAACGACTCCCTGACGGAGAAAGGCGTCCGTGAGGCGGAGCTTCTGGCGAAACGGGTGGCAAAATGGGAAAATATTACACAGTTTTACTGCTCCCCCTTGGGACGGGCGAAAAAAACCGCCTCCTACTCTCTGGAAGCGGTCGGGCGCGAAGCGATTACCTATGAATGGATGAAGGAATTTTCCTATTTTATCGACGATCCCGTGACGGGACGCCACGGCGTGCCATGGGATCTCATGCCAGCGTACTGGACAGAAATTCCCGAAATGTACGACCGGGAAGGCTGGAAAAGCACGGAGCTCTACCGCTCCAACGAAACGCTGCTCCCCGCCTATAAAGAGGTCTGTGAAGGGCTGGACGGGCTCCTGTCCTCCTACGGCTACACACGGCACCACAACTACTATCTCACAGATCACACAAAAAAAGATGACGGCACAGACAGAGAAGATACCATCGTGATCTTCTGCCATCTGGGCGTCATCTGTATGATGTTAAGCCACCTTCTTGGGATATCCCCGGTTCCCCTGCTGCACGGCTTCTTCCTTGCGCCCACGTCCGTCACTGTTCTTGCAAGCGAGGAGCGCATGGAAAACAATGCCATTTTCCGCGTACAGGTGATGGGTGACGCGACCCATCTGCTTACCGGCGGGGAACCGATTTCCCACGCCGGTTATTTCACAGAGCCATTCCAGGGATAAAGTCCGCGGACGGGGATCCTCATTTCCCCATGCATATCACCGCAGCGGACTGCTCCGGCATGAAAGCCGGCAAAATTACCGCCACCCCTGCCCTGCCATGGGCGCGGGGGTCGGACGGTTATCCGGCAGTTTCATAATGGCAACGCCCATAAACACGGTCGTAACCGCAACTCTGAACAGGAAAGGCACTGAAAGATACACAACAGGTATCAAATCAAGGAACGTTGCTATCACAAACATCAGCACCTTCGCATATACCGCCGTCTTGAACAGCGCTTCTGCCGGCACCTGCTTGTTCATCACGGAGGCGATGATCATCGCAAACAGCATATAAACCGCCGCGCACAGGAAATACCAGAGAATTCTCCACAAAAAGTACACAATATACAGCAAAAAGATGACCACCCTCATAAACGGCACCAGTTCCGTTGCAATCCACTCCCTGCTGAGTGCAAAGCTACTCCCCAAATCGCTGAAGTCAAGCTGCTGGTACTCACCGTTCTGCAGGATGGAAATGCGTTCCCGTCCCACCAGCATCACATCCTGATAGCCTGCATCAGCAATCTCATCCGCGTCGTCATAGGAAAAACTGTCGATATCTTCCGTCATGTACACAAACACACTGCCCTCATCAAACAGAAAATCTTCCGCCATGTACAGTCGTCCGTCAGCCAGCTTAAATTCCGGCAGTTCTGCCGCGATCTCCTCCATATCTATGGATGAAAAGGAAACCATCAGCGAACCAAAGGAAAGCAGTGTGGCAATAAACACCAGAAGCGTCACAAAACCGATCATACTCCCGACTTTCACTTTCGTCAGCCTGCTATAAAGCGGCGGCACAAAGGAATAGGCAAACTGTTTGAAGATATTGGGCGCTTTCTGTGATCCGGCGTCATCGCCGTAATTCCCGTAACCGTTGCCGCCATAGCCGTTTCCCAGTTGGCTGTAAGTTCCCTGCTGATAGGCGTTGTCCTGCTGGTACGCATTTCCCTGCTGATACGCGCCGCCCTGTTGGTACGCATTTCCCTGCTGATACGCGCCGCCCTGTTGGTACGCATTTCCCTGCTGATACGCGCTGCCCTGTTGGTACGCATTTCCCTGCTGATACGCGCTGCCCTGTTGGTACGCATTTCCCTGCTGATACGCGCTGCCCTTTTGGTACGCATTCCCTTGCTGGTAGGCATTGCCCTGTTGGTACACATTCCCTTGCTGGTAGACATTGCCCTGTTGATTCGCACCGGTACCTGTCTGCTGATTCAATTGATTATCCATATTTGCCTCCATGGGTCAGGCGAACATGCTTGCATGTTCATTTGACTCTCAAATCAAGGTTGAAAGATTTTCTTTCAACCTTTCCCTTCCGGCTCTCTTTGCCTGTCGGATTACTGTTTACCTTGTCTGTCAGCGGATTCTCTCCGGAAAACCCACCTTTTTCTGTACTTTACGCAGGGTTTTATTGGCAAAATACGCCGCTTTCTCCCCGTTTTCCTTGATCACACTGTCAATGTAATCCTTGTTCTTTCCAAGTTCCTCGTATCTCTCCTGCAGAGGCTTTAAGACCGCCACTACAGACTCGCCCACAGCCATCTTGAAATCGCCGTAGCCCCTGCCGTCAAATTCCTTCTCCGTCTCCTCCGGGTTCCTGCCTGTGCAGGCGCAGTAGATGTCGATCAGATTGCGGATACCCGGCTGCTCCTCGCTGTAGCGGACAGCCCCTTCCGAATCCGTCACCGCACGCTTGAACTTGCGGATAATCGTGTCCGTGTCGTCCATCAGGTAAATGCTGCCGTTCGGGTTTTCGTCCGACTTCGACATCTTTTTCTCCGGATTCTGGAGACTCATAATCTTCGCGCCCGTCTTTCCCAGATAAGGCTCAGGAATCGTAAATACATCGCCGTAAATCGCGTTAAACCGCTGCGCAATGTCACGGGTAATCTCCAGATGCTGCAGCTGGTCCTTGCCGACAGGCACCACGTCCGCCTGATAGAGCAGAATATCTGCCGCCATCAGCACAGGATAAGTAAAGAGCCCCGCATTGATATTGTCCGCGTGCTTCGCTGCCTTGTCCTTAAACTGGGTCATGCGGTTTAGCTCCCCCATATAAGTAAAGCAATTTAAGATCCAGGCAAGCTCCGCGTGTCCCGACACATGGGACTGATAGTAAAGACAGTTTTTCTCCGGGTCAATACCCGCCGCAATATAGAGCATCAAAAGATTTCTTGCCCTTTTCCGAAGTTCCGCCGGATCCTGCCTGACCGTAATCGAATGCAGATCGACCACCGAATAAAAACACTGGTATTCGTCACAGAGCGTCACCCAGTTTTTCAGCGCCCCCAGATAATTTCCAAGTGTCAGGTTCCCGGTTGCCTGCATACCGCTGAATAGTACCTTATTTCCATTTAACATGCTCTTCTTCCTCCCATATTTATCTAATATATCACCGCCTTTCATTTACGTCAAGAAAGCGTCCTGTAATAAGCAAGGGACCGCTCACGCGATCCCTTCCAGACTTTTACAGATTCTGCTCTCAGTTACTTTCATTCTCGCAGCCGCAGGTAGAGCCGTTCCCACTGAAGGGTCTCTGCTCGAAGCGGGGTTCAAAACGGGAATCCTCGCAAGGGCAGGATTCCGGTTCCGGTCTGCCGCAGGGAGGTTCAGGTCCCCTGCAGGGCGGTTTCGGTCTTACAGGCTCCTCGCAGCCACAGCCGTTCCCGTTCTGTCCAAAGAGACCGTTTCCGTTCCCGCCGCAGAAAAGTAACAGAAGTATCAGCCAACAACAATTCATAGGGTTTTCATCTCCTTTTTCTCTCATACCATATCCTATGTAAGAGAAAAAGAACGGTTACCGTTTTAAAATTTTTTTGCGTATGTAGCGGAAAGTTTTCTCTTCCCCCTGCTCCGCCAGCATATGCAGAAGAAATTCCAGCATGTGCTTCGTCTTTTTGTGAAGCGGCGGAGGCGTCGTTGACGACTCATAATAAGCAAGCGGATCCTGATCTTTGTACGCATCCCCATGGTAAACCTTACATGCTGCCACCCGGTCCATAAACATCTCCACCACATAGCGCACAGGCATCGGCGCGGGCGCCATACCGCCCTCGATCTCCTTCGAACTGTAGTCAATCCAATACTCGTAGTGGTGCTTGTTGCGTCCCTTGTGATGCAGCCACGCGGAGGAATAGCCGATATCCTCCCGCTCCGCGTTGTTTGGGCTTCTGTCTCCCTGATAATACTTCGCCCCTACCCTAAACTCCGTCGGGCTGTATTTCGACAGATCATGGAAAAGCCCCTGTCTGTAAAGCCCTACACGAAAGCATCCTTTCATAACCAGAAGTTTATGGTGCGTAATTGTCTTAAAGTGCTCCCACGCCTTATTCATGAATTTCCGTCATCCCCTTTAATCTTTTTCCCTTTTTTCCTGCCGGCTTTTTCCGTCTCCACAGGCACATCCTTTGTGGCGCACAGCACAATGGTGCGGGCGGGCACACAGATTTCCTGAGACGAGGCGTTCTCTTCAATCTCCGGTATCTCCTTCCCCGTAGAAGCCGCATAAGTCCACAGCTTTCCCTTAGGAAGCTTCGGCAGCCCCAAATAGTCTACCTGCCAGTGCATATTGACCGCTATATAGAAAAAGCGCTCCTCCTCCTGCTCCCCTTCCGCCGCGTAGAAACCGCAGTACATAATTCCTATACAGCGGCTGGCGGAGCCAGTGTCCGGTCTCCACGCCTCTCTCCCGTGGAAAGAAATATCCGGGAAACCGCACGAAAGCGTATCAATCCCGCGGAGAAGCGTCCTGCTGTGCAGAATACGGTGCGCCTTGCGCATATCGATCATAAACTTCGTATAGGCAAAAAGCTCCCTGCCCGTCTCCGTCTGATTCCACTTGATCCATGCCGTATCATTGTCCTGACAGTAAGGGTTATTGTTTCCCCCCTGCGTGTTTGCAAATTCATCCCCGCTGTAAAGAAGCGGCGTCCCTTGTGACATAAAGAGAATCGTAATTGCGTTTTTCATCTGCCGCAGGCGGAGTTCCCGAATGCCCTTTTTCCGGCTCCTGCCCTCCACGCCGCAATTCCAGCTGCAGTTATAATCCATGCCGTCCTGATTATTTTCCCCATTCTCCTCGTTATGCTTGCGGTCGTAAGACACCAGATCCGCCAGACGGAACCCGTCCCAGCGCGCAATGCTGTTTACAATGCCGATCTCTTCCTTATTTTCACGCAGATGGAACAGAAACTGATTAATCATGTTGTCGTCGCCCTTGATAAACCGGCGCATATCATACAGAAACCCGTCGCTCAGATATCCCTGATTGCGCGTCTTCCCATCTCCCGCGCGGACGTTTCCATCTCCTGTCAAAAGCATTGTCTCCGAGAGAAGCGGCTCACCTGCGATCAGTTCCATCGGCAGAGACGCGCTCATCAGGTGAAACCCGTCGATATGGTACTCCAGGACCCAATATTTCAGTATATCCAGAATCTCCACCGCCCTCATTTCCGGCGGAAAATAAAACTGCATCGAAACACCTATGCCGGCTCTGTGGAACGCCCGCACCATATCCTTAAACTCTCCCGCCGCGTTCCGGCTGTGGGCGTAGGCGCTCTTCGGCACATAATAGAGCCCCGGCTGGTAGCCCCAATAATTAATGCGGGGCTTTTTCTTTTCCTTCTCGTCGGAAGAAGGCAGTTCCTGTCTGTAGGACAGGATCGCCTGTTCCATGGTCTGCGCCGTATATTCCGGCATAATCTCGTCAAACTCATAACAGGGCATGAGAAGCACCATATTAATGCCCAGCTCCTGCATATAGGAAATTTTCTCCTCCACACCCGCGTAGGTGCCCTTCCGCTTCACGCCGGACGAACGGTGTCTGGTAAACCCTCTCACATGCAGGGCGTAAATAACCATCTCCTCGTAGGGTATGTGCATGTTTTCGTCATCTCCCCAGTCGTATGCCTCCAAAACGGGCTGGCACCGGGGCAGCTCCTCTTTCGGCGCACCATAGCCGTAAGTATTGCAGACCCGTTTGCAATAAGGGTCCTGAAACGTTTCTTCTCCCCTATAAAAAAGATAGCTGCATGTCTTATCGCGATAGCCGGACAGCAGCATGGCACGAACCGCACCCACCCTGCAGTTTTCCGAAAACGGGATGCGCACACCGTCCCGGTGCTTTCTGTCATAGAGAAGAATCCCTGTCTCCTCCATGCCGTCGCAGACCGCCGAAATCCGCAGCCCGTCCTCCTCAAAAAATACGCCCAGCGGATAGATTCTTGTCCTGTCCACGCTTTTTATATGAAATGTCTTCTGCATCAAGTCCTCCATTCATTCAAGCCCACTTCCCGTTACACCGCACTTCCTTTCGGGAATCAAAATTTAAGTTAGTTTATATTATACAATAATAGTGGACGTCATTTCAATCTAAATCTATTTCTGGTTTTGTTCCTGCATCTGTGGTATACTGTTTTTATCGAAACGGAGGTACTTATGGGCAAAAACGAAAAAAACACCACACAGGAAGAACTTGATAAGGAAGAAATGACCGTAGACCTGGAGCTCGATGACGGTTCGCAGGTCACCTGCGCCGTAGTCACGATCCTGACCGTAGCGGACAAGGATTACATCGCACTCCTGCCGCTTGACGAAACCGGCGAAAACGCGGACGGAGAGGTCTGGTTCTACCGCTACAGCGAAAACCCGAAAGATCCCAACGATGAGCCGGAGCTCGGCTACATCGAGGACGACGAGGAATACGAAGCTGTTGCGGACGCATTTGATGAATTTCTGGACGCCGCCGAGTTTGATGAGATTGTCGACTAAATCTCACTTAAGAGAATGCCTACGGCATTCTCCGCATAGGTATGCCAAGTGAAGATAACAACGGCTTCAGGAACCGGGAAGGCGCGTCCTTCCCGGTTTTTCCGTCATGGTACACGAGGCAGAGCGTATTTTTCGCGCGGGTCATTGCCACATAAAACATCCGCCTCTCCTCCTCAATCTCAGCCGGCGTCTTTGATTTGTCGGAAGGAATCTTCCCCTCGTTGCACGCCGGCAGGAAAACTTTCTGAAATTCCAACCCCTTGGAAGCATGCATAGTCATGAGCTGCAGCCCTTCCCTGTCTCTTTCCGGCTCTTTGATCACTTCCGCATAATGCTCCATATATGTCTTCATATCCCGCACCGAAGAAAATTTTCTGGAAAACGTCTCAAATTCTTCTCCAATCCGTATCAGCTCTTCCGCCTTTTCGGAACCGTATTTGTCCCGCAGAAAGGACTCATATCCGATCACTTTCCGTATGTAGTGAATCTGCAGATGCACCCGTTTCCCGGCAAGGCAGTCAATATCCCTGAATAATTTTTTCACCCGTTCCTGGATCAGCGGTTTATCGGCGTAGTGCTCTGTCAGCTCCTCCCGATCCACCTTCGTCTCCGGCAGACTGTCCCGTCTCATATACCTGACGGGACGGTTCATCACACGCAGGAAATGCCGTCTTGCATGGTCTCCCTGCCCTAGCGCCAGATAAGCGCAGATATCCTGAATCACAAAATGGCTGAAACGGTTCCGGGGTTTTTCTCTCATCATGTAGGGAATCCCCGCTTCATGCAGTGTCTGTGCCCAGAAGCCGCATTCCAGATTCGTCCGGCAAATCATAGCGCACTGCGCTAGCGTTCCCGCACTGCGTTCTTTCCAAAGCAATTCCATAACTGTTTTTCTCAGCATATCTTCCGATTCTGCACGAAGAAGCTGAAGTCCTGTTCCGTCCTCATGCGCGGGACAGATTTCCTTTGGAATACGGCTTTCATTCTCCGCGATCACTTTTGCCGCCGCCTGCACAATATCCCCATGACAGCGAAAATTGACATCCAGCAGAATCTGTTTCGCCCACGCATAATCCGTCAGAAAGCGCTTCATGCAGTCGGGGCTTGCGCCCCGGAAACCATAGATGGACTGATCGTCATCCCCCACCACAAAAAGATTGTTCTCCGGCGCGGCGAGGAGCCGGATTATTTCGTACTGAACCGGGGAAATGTCCTGAAATTCATCCACCAGAATATAGCGAAACTGTGACTGCCATTGTGCTAAAGTTTCCGCATCATCCCGCAAGAGTCGTAGACAGGACGTCATCAGATCATCGAAATCGAACTTAGAGATTTCGGCAAGCCATCCCTGATATTCCTTATATAAGAACTGAAAATCCGCCTGCTCCACCGTCCCATTGCCTGCTTTATCCTGCCAGGTTCTTTCAGATGTTTCGGATGCCCATCCGCCCGATGCACTATTTTCTGTCTCCAGCAGCTTTCCTTCCGTTTTCCCGATTTTAAATCTGCTGACTGCCGTTAAGATTTCTTCTATGTCCTCCTCCTGCAAATAAGCAAATCTCTTATGATTGTGTATGATATCCCGAACCAGCTTTCTTTTTTCTGTCTCCGTAATAATGGTATACTCGCGATACTGCGCCGATTGTTTCAAGATATGATAGAATACTGCGTGAAACGTGCCAAACCGTACTGGAAGGTTTTCCTCCCCCATCAGCCGGAAAAAACGCTGCTGCATTTCCAGCGCGGCTGCCTTTGTGAATGTGATAACGAGGATATGGGCCGGATCAACGCCCCGTGATGTGATGAGTCTGCGGATGCGGTGTACTGTGACAAAAGTTTTGCCGCTGCCCGGTCCGGCTAAGACCATAGCCGGACCGTCAACATGCATGACTGCCTCTTCCTGACTTGGCGTACAGGACAGTTCAGGCTTGTTCGAGCATTTCAATTCCTCTGCGGATTCTCGCAAGGGATTCTTCCTTTCCCAGTACCTCCATGAGTTCCGTCGCCCCGCCCGGCGTCATCTGCTTGCCTGAAACGGCAGTTCTCACAGGCCACATCACATATCCGTTTTTATATCCCTTCTCCTCCACATACGCGGTAAGCGTCGCGTAAAGCGCGTCGTTTGTATAATCCTCCTGCGCCTCCAGACGCGGCAGGAGATCCTTTAAGACCGCAAGAGAAGTCTCCGCATTGGTCTTCATCTTCTTGTGCGTGTACATCGCCACATCGTAATCCGGCAAGGCATCGAAAAAGTCCACATGCTCCTTGATATCCGGGAAAATCTCAATTCGTGTCTTAACCATGGCGGCTATCTTTTTCAGATCATAATCCTTTGTCACCGCCTCTTTCAGATAAGGCTCAGCCATCTCATAAAAACGGTCGAAATCCATCGCTTTCAGATATTCCCCGTTCATCCATTTCAGCTTCGTGTAATCGAACACCGCCGGGGATTTGGAGAGATGGTGATAGTCAAAACGCCTGATCAGCTCGTCCAGCGAAAAAATCTCCTCGTTGTCCTCGGGACTCCAGCCGAGCAGCGCCACAAAATTAACGATTGCCTCCGAGAGAAATCCCTGCTCAATCAGATCTTCGTAGGAAGAATGCCCGCACCGTTTGGACAGCTTCTGGTGATTTTCGTCCGTGATCAGCGGACAATGCACGTACTCCGGCACCTCCCAGCCAAAAGCGTCGTAAAGCCGGTTATATTTCGGTGAGGAGGACAGATACTCGTTGCCCCGCACCACATGGGTGATTCCCATCAGATGGTCGTCCACCACATTAGCAAAATTGTAGGTCGGATAGCCGTCCGACTTAATCAGGATCATGTCGTCAAGCTCCGCGTTGTCCACCGTAATATCCCCGTAGATATCGTCATGGAAGGTTGTCTGCCCCTCTGTCGGGTTGTTCTGGCGGATCACATAGGGCTTGCCCGCGGCAAGATTCGCCTCCACTTCCTCCTTAGACAGGTGCAGACAGTGCTTGTCGTAGACGTTGATCTCCTTGCCCGCCACCGTCTGCGTCAGCGATGCCAGTCTCTCCTTATCACAAAAGCAATAATATGCCTCGCCTTTCTCGATCAGCTTTTTCGCGTATTCCAGATAAATACCCTGCTTCTGGCGGTCGCTCTGCACATAGGGACCTACACCGCCGTCCTTGTCAGGACCTTCGTCGTGCAAAAGCCCCGTGTTCTCCAGCGTGCGGTAAATAATGTCCACCGCTCCCTCCACATACCGCTCCTGATCCGTATCCTCAATGCGCAGGATAAAATCCCCGCCCTCGTGCTTCGCGATCAAATAGGCGTAAAGCGCCGTCCTTAAATTTCCCACATGCATCCGTCCCGTCGGGCTTGGGGCGTATCTTGTTCTTATTTTCTCCATAATTGTACATTTCCTCTGTCTTTACAATTTATTCAGCAAATTTTATCAATCCATGCGGAGAATGCCGTATTTTGGCATTCTCTCGAGTGAAACGGAGTTGCGGCGCAACTCCTAGAACTTCTTAACGAGACAGCCTTTGCTGTCGAGTTTTAGAAGTTCTTTTCACTCTGTTCGACGCGGTTCTGGTGCATACTCGGATCGGGTATCTTCTCCGCTGCCGCCGCCTTGAAGGACGCAACCGCCTTCGCCGCGGCTGGAATCGCAATGTTCGTACCCGCGCCCGCCACGCAGCCGCCGGGACATGCCATGCCCTCGATCAGACAGCCGTTCTTCTTGCCAGCCTTTGCCAGCATCAGCATCTTTCTGCACTCGGAAAGGCTTTCCGCATGCTCTATGTGTACCTCAACATCCGGGTAATACTCTCTCACGCACTCCTCAATGGCACTTGCCACACCGCCTGCCACACCGTAACCTCTTCCTGCGCCGGTTGCGCCCTTCAGCTCATCCATCGCCCTGATCTCGTCTAACAGGATGCCCTTTGCCTCAAAGATTCCCGTCAGTTCCTCAAAGGTGATAACGAAATCCACATCCGAGCGGATCGTCCTGCGGGAAGCCTCCAGCTTCTTAGACGCGCAGGGACCGATAAAGACCACTCTGGCGTCCGGATGCTCCGCTTTGATCACCCTCGCCGTCGCCACCATAGGCGTCAGCGCATTGGATATCTTGTCAATGGTTTCCGGGAAAAATTTCTTTGCCAGCACAGACCATGACGGACAGCAGGACGTCAGGGAAAAAGGCAGTTTGCCTGTCGCGACCTCCTTCGCGTAGTGCTCCGCCTCCGCAATGGCTCCCATATCCGCACCCAGAGCCGTCTCGTACACATCGTAAAATCCCAGTTCCTTCAACGCCGTTTTCAGCATATCCGGCGTCACGTCCGGACCGAACTGCCCCGCAAAAGCGGGCGCCACCTGCGCGATAATCTTCTCCCCTGTCTGCAGCGCGCGGATCAGCTGGAAAATCTGCGACTTATCCGCGATCGCTCCGAAGGGACAGTTCACCATACACTGCCCGCAGGAAACGCACAGGTCATTGTCAATCACGGCACGTCCTTTTTCATCGTTTTTAATCGCGTTCACGCCGCAGGCGCCCGCGCAGGGTCTCACCTGATGGGCGATCGCGTCATAGGGACAGACCGCCTTGCATTTACCGCATTTAATACACTTTTCAGGGTCGATCACCGACCTGCCGTTTACCATGGAGATCGCCCCTCTCGGGCATACCTCACGACAGGGATGCGCCACGCATCCCATACAGCGGTCCGTCACATAATAGCTGTTCTCCGGGCATGCGTTACATGCCGAAGGAATCACCTGCATCAGCGGCGGCTCGTAATATTTCTCTGAAATATTGCTCTCCTCAAGCCCCTGTGTCAGATGCACAGGCACATTTTCCGGCCGCAGGGAAAGCCCCATGGCAAGACGGATTCTCTCCCTCACAATGGCGCGATCCCTGTAAATACTCTCATACTCGGACTCGTCATAATCCACAATCTTATAGGGCAGCGCCTCGATATCGTCCTTCAGATTCTTTGACTCATATGCCAGGTGTGCCACCTCTTTGAAAATACGTCTCCTGTTCTTCCGAACCTGCGTATCAATTCCTCTCATAATGCCTCCGTTCATGCATTCTTCGCAGTGCAAACTTTTTCATCTTACGGCTGTGCACTTTTCCACGCAGTGCATACTCGAAAAACCTTCGGTTTTCCTCGTTCGCGGGCTGTCTCCGCTCCGCTTCGGTCCGTGCTAAACAAGCGCCACTGGCGCTTAGCACCCCTATGCATCCGCTATCTGAAAAAATTGTCAGCAAGCTGCCATTTTTTTCATCTTACGGATGCGCACTGCTCATTGCCATCACGTACATTTTCCCACAAAGTACGGTCGAAGTCAATCATTCTGAGGAAAATCCCGGACGGACGCTATGCTTCGGAATGCAAACGTCAGCGTCTCCTCCTTCTCAGCCAGATCACAAGCCCCGCCGCAAGGGTCGCAAGAGGAACCACGATCACGCAGAGAACCGCCGCAATGTATGCCGTCTGCGCCTTGAACACCAGATTCGGCATGGAAAGGCTCTTGACCGAAATCGCCACCGAAGATTCATGGTCCGCCAGCATACTTATCATACTGCTGAAAAGCTTCACATTATTGCCCGGCGCCATATCGTCCGCGAGGCTGGTGAACAGGCTCTCCCCACCCACCACGTATGCATGGGAAATACTGCCGTCCTCCAGACTCTTCTCCACTTCCACACTGACAGTAAAGGGACCGTCCTCATCATTCTCGCCTTTGCTGAAATCACTGTTATCCGTGATATCCGTCTTGGAAAAGGCGCTGCCGCTCGTGGTCAAAAGCGGCGTATAAAGGACTTCACCCATAGTATCGCCGTCATAGGAAAGCCCCTTGGAAAAGGGCGCAAATACCAGACTGTCCGCCAGAGGCGCCGTCACCTCCGCCGACGCAATCTCCGGGAAAAGATAATAGGGATTCTGGTAATAATAGTTGCGGTCCTGCTCCACAATCGTGCCGTCCACCTCCGTGATTCCGTAAAAGCCCAAGATGCTCTTAAAGTTCGTCATCTCTCCATCCGTCATGGTCGAGACGATCAGCGCATTGCCGCCCTTTTTCAGATAGTCGATAACCTTTTCTGCATCCTCCTTTGAGTAGTCGCTTGTGGGCGCATTCAAAATAACACCCTGCGCATCTTCCGGGATCTCATCCACCGAGTAGAGCATCAGCGTTTCATAGGAAGCATTTTCTTTTGTTATGGTATTTACAAACTTTTCCTCCAGTTCCAGTTCGCCGTGCCCGCCAATTACATAAAAGACAGGCATATCTTCTGTGGTGACATAGGCAATCGCCGAAACAGTCCGTCCTTCCCCGTCGTACCCCGTAGTCTGGTAGCTGTAAGTGGAATAGTCCATCTCGTAAGTGTAGATGTCACTGTAGTCCACCACCGTGCTCCGCTTTTCCCCCTCCACAATCAGACTGCCTGTGGACGGCTGGGTGTCCGTGTAATTCTGATAAAAGTTTGGATTCTTTGCAGGGCTGACATACTTTATCTTTATATGCCCGGACTGATCTGCCATCCGCTCCAGCGTTTTGCTAAAGTCCGCGTCTCCCGCGCCCTCTTCCGCCAATACATAGATCGTTATGTCCTCAGACAGCCCGGAGAGGAATGCCTTCGTCTCATCAGTAAGCGCATAGAGCCGGTTCTCCGTCAAATCAAAAGAGGAATACTGCTCCGGCACATAGTTCAGCCCGAGATTGACCGCTACGGTCATCGCAATCATCAGCAGAATGCCCGTGACGCTGTACGCCCCCACTTTCAGACCGCCCCCGGCAACATTGTAGCGGCGCTTCTGAATGGTCTGCGCCGTGCAAAACAGCGCGAGAGCTATCGCCGAGAGATAGTAGACCACTGCCTCCAGTTCGAAATAGCCGGAGGAAAGCGTGTCAAAACGGCTGACCATATCAAAGCAGGATAAAATCTTCCCGATTGTCGTGGTGACTGCGGAAGTTCCCGTCGTGGTAATCAGATTGGATATGCCCGGCATAATATAGCCGAGAAACAGCGCGCCGAAGGAGAGCACCGCCGCGATCACCACGCTCTCCGTCAGGGACGAAAGAAACAGCCCAACCGCCAGCGCAAGACAGCCGTACAGGAAAAAACCGAGAACCGAGGCGTAGGAAACACCCATTTGAAACTCCCCGCCCTGCATGAGAAAAAGCGGCAGAATCCCCATAAACGCCGTCGGCACAAAAAGCACCGTCGCCAATGCCAGATACTTGCCAAGTACAATCTTTCCAACAGAGACCGGCGCCGTCAGAATCAGCTGGTCTGTCTTGTTTTTCCGCTCCTCTGAAAGCGTCCTCATGGTGAGAATCGGTATCGTCACAATAAACGTAAACACAATACTCTGCAGCACATAGGCTATGGTCGGATAACCCATCAGCATGTTATAGACAATAAAGTACAGCCCCATCACAAAGAGATTCACCGCCACAAAAAGCCATCCCGTGAAGGAGTAGAAATAGGATTTCAGTTCTCTTTTATAAATTGCTTTCATCGGTCTCCTCCTCTCCCGTCACGCTGTCTGTTTCGTCTGCGGCTGTTCCGGCTGTTTTTTCCTGATCAGCTTCGCTTTCCGCTTCTTCCGTTTCCGTCAGCTCCATGAAAATATCTTCCAGGGATTTCTCCGACCGATTCATGGAAAGAATCGGCATACCCGCTCCCGCCAGTGCAACAGACAGTGTCTTTCGAATATCCGCAGCATCCTTCGTCTCAATATGAATCAAGATGCTGCCTTCCTCTCCACCATCCTCAAACGTAAACCGCTCAATTTCCCCTATCTGCTCCAGTACCGCCTTCGCCTGCCCCTGCTCTCCGATCACCGTCACCACAAGCTCCGCCGTACCCTGCATCATCTTCTGCAGTTCTTCGGGAGAACCGCTCGCCGCCAGTTTCCCTTTCGAGATAATAAGAATGTGATCGCACACCGCACTGATTTCCGAAAGGATATGGGAGCTTAAAATTACCGTATGTTTTCCCGCAAGCCCTTTGATCAGGTCGCGCATCTCTATGATTTGTTTCGGGTCAAGCCCCACCATAGGTTCGTCCAGAATCAGCACCTTCGGATCACCCAAAAGTGCCTGTGCAAGCCCCACTCTCTGCTTATAGCCCTTGGAAAGATTTCTGATCAGCCGGCAGCTCATATCCGAAAGCGAAAGTCTTTCCTCCAACGCCGCCACCTGACTCTTCCGCTCCGTCTTCGGCACTTTTTTCAGTTCCGCCGCAAAGAGCAGAAACTCACGCACCGTCATATCTGGGTAAAGTGGCGGTATTTCCGGCAGATACCCGATACAGGCTTTCGCCGCAAGCGGCTCTTTTAAAATATCATGCCCGTTAATTGCCACCGTTCCGCCGTCAGCCGCAATATAACCTGTCATCACATTCATCGTCGTTGTCTTTCCTGCGCCGTTCGGTCCGAGAAAACCGTAGATTTTCCCCTCCTCCACCGTAAACGACATACCGTCTACCGCCACATGACCGCCATACCGTTTCACTAAATTCTCTACCTGTATCAAAGCATACTCCTCCCTTTTTCGAATCCTCCATACGGAGAATGCCGTATTTCAGGCATTCTCCTGTGTGAGAAAAGTCTGCAAAGCAGACTTAGTACTTCTTAACTAAGCAACCTCCGCTGCTGAGTTTTAGAAGTACTTCTCACACTAATATACTGGCAAAATGTGTCCCTATTCGTATCAAATTGTGAATATTCTGTGTCCTTCCCACATTACACACATAGGTGATTATAACATACTATATTATTAAAAAACACATGAAATTCATGTGCCGGCCTTATTCGGCACACCAGTAGAAAGGATGTATATGAAAGACTATCTCTACCGGGAGCCCTGTGACGAGTTCCCAATCGCAATGGCGTATGTCCCCTGGCAGCCCTTTAACGGGATCTGTGAAAACCTGGAAAAAGGATTCTGCAACGGCACCGTCTTCCCCGAGCTTGACAAACCATTTACAGGAAGGAGATGTTGCAACAGATGAACACACAATTTGCAAGCGAGCAGGAAAAACTGCTCCACGATATCGGCGTCTTAAGCTTCGTTGTCATCGAACTGTCCCTCTATCTGGACACCCATCCCACTGACCAGAATGCATTAAAATATTTCAACCATTACAACCGTCTGGCAAATCAGGCAAGACAGGAGTACTCCGCCAAATATACGCCCCTCACAATTTCCTGTGCGGATGTTTCGGCATGTGACGACTGGAAATGGGCATTGGCGCCTATGCCATGGGAAGGAGGCTGTAACTAATGTGGAATTATGAAAGAAGATTAGAATTTCCCGTAAACATCAAAGAGTCAAACGCGGATATCGCGCAGGCAATCATCAGCCAGTACGGCGGTCCTGACGGAGAAATGGGTGCTTCCATGCGTTATCTGTCCCAGAGATACGCCTGCCCGTATAGGGAGGTTTCCGCTATTCTTACGGACATCGGTGTATCGGTATCGTTATTGCGCATCATAGGTTTTAAGTGTACTCCGGAAATATAAACTTCCGAAGTTTTACGATTTTTGAACAATTTCCATAGAAAGAATGTCCGTGTGGTAATCGTCATTCTTACCACTGGAACTGACACTTAATTTCATGCCGAACGGCACGCATTTCAGCCATACCTCAACGGTCTTATCGTGATAGATCACCATTTTATCAAGGATTTCACGATATAGGCTTTCATTACTCTCATCAAAGGACATAATCTCATCCAGCGCAGTCAGATAATTTTCATATTCATGCAGCTCCGCCGCATTTGCCGTATCTTCTTTGCCCGCCGTATGTAGTGCTTCTGCCAGCTCAGCAAGCTGTTCCTCATACCATTTTGTCTGCTCCTGCAAATCAGACTTCGTGATCAGTCCATCCAGCATCAGGTCAATCGCTTTTCTTTTCTTGGCGGCAAGTGCATCCATTTTCTTCTGAATCCGTTTCGTGTCCGGCTTTTTCTCGGTTACACCCTTGATTTCTTTGATTTCCTGCATGATTTCCCGTTTCAGTTCCTTTTGGTTTGCCTGAAGCTTACAAATACAGTAATGCATACAGGTAAGCAATGCCTTTTCGTTAATAGAGCCGTTATCACAGCCGATTTCCTCCCCAAAAGAAGAAATCTTTTTTGCCCCATGATTGGCGGCGGCATAACATCTCCATGCTTTGTAGATGGTGCCATTTTTCAGCTTTTTCGTTCTGCTGACATAACGCTGGCCGCACAAACCGCAGTAAAGTTTTCCACTGCACCAGTAACGATTGCTATGCTTTGATTTTACATCTTCTGACGGGGAACGACGTAATAATTCCGCCTGCGTTCGATTCCATAATTCTCTGTCAATGATCGGTTTATGGTGGTCTTTCAAATAAACCATTTCTTCGTCACCTCGATTGTACTTCTTTGCGTGTGTCAGATAATTCGGCGTATAAGTCTTTTTCTGGCACAGGTCGCCGACATATTTTTCGTTTCGCAACACTCTGAGTATAATCGTGTTTGACCACAGTTTCACCCGCATAGGGCGCATTCCTTCCTCCAGCAACTCCCTTGCGATTACATGAGTGCCTTTGCCCTCATTCGTAAATTTATGAAAAATAGCACGAACAATGGGAACTTCTTCTTCGTTGACAAACAATGTGCCGTTTTGGACGGTATAGCCCAACATATCACGCCCAAAGACTACGCCTTGTTCCATGCGGCGTTTTTGTCCCCATTTCACACGTTCAGAGGTTTTGCGGCTCTCCTCCTGCGCAATACTTGCCATAATGGTCAGCCGCAATTCTCCGTCCGCATCTCTGGTATCTATGTTGTCAATGGTAAATATAACGCCGATTCCCCTATCTTTCAGCTTTCTTGTGTATGAGAGCGTATCAACCGTATTCCTTGCAAAACGGCATACCTCTTTAGTCAAAATCAAGTCTATGCCGCCCTGCATAGCTTCATCAATCATTGCATTGAATCCGGCACGCTTTTTTGTCTGCGTCCCGCTGATACCCTCGTCATAATATACATCATTTAACACCCAATCTTCATGCCGGTTAATATAATCCGCAAAATAGCGGCGTTGGCTGATCAGGGAATTTGTCTGGTCATCCTTATCTGTTGAAACTCTACAATATGCAGCAACTCTAAGTTTATTATAACGATGCGAAGTTTCGTTTTTCATGGTGTCCTCCTTCTTCTTTAGGACACATCACCACTTACAGTATAATCTGGCAATCTATGATGCGCAAGTAAAATCCTACATATTTCTTCCCAGCAATTCATTTAGTTGCACATCTGTAAGAAAATCCCTGTCATGCAGTTCCTGATAAATCCCCCGCTTTAGAGCCTTCTTAATCTCCAGTTTCTGTGTATTTGTAAACTGTAAATCCATCCCCTTATCCTCCCTGTTCCCGATGTGTTCCGATACAGTTTCCAACCAAGCATACCTCTTATAGGTCCCCATTATTAGAATGTATGAATGCTTTCCTGAAATAATCCGATAAGCCATGCTCTGACAGAAACTTTTCTGCCCGTTCCTTAAATATCCGTAACTCCCGCAACTCTGACTCCATCATTGCTGTTGATAAACGCTTACTGACAGATTGCTGGCTATTGAGCAGCGTTTTCATCCCCTCATTTTCCGTCTTCAGAGATTTATTCTCTTTTCGTAAAGTAGAAATTTCTTTTGATAGTTTCTTTTCCTTACTTTCATCAACCAACTACTTTTTTGCCAGAGAAGTGACCTTCTTGTAATCCTTCTCGTTAACAGTGATTTTTCCGCCAAACATTGATTTTCCTGTCGGAATCTGTTCAACAGACTTTATTTCTGCTTTTGCGAAAGCAATCTGTGAAAGTTCCTGCTTTTCTTTCTGGATAGAAACCGCTAATGCTGTTTTTTCCTTCTCCATATCTGCTTTATATGTTTTGACACTCTTATGAACCGCCGCAGAACCGCCTTCCCCACGTTCAATCTGAAATCCCTTCCCTTGTAAGATTTTTGGCATTTCGGCTTGCAACCGCAATAAGACTGAGCGATCAATGACCTCCTTCGCACAAAGCCTGTTTCCCGCTGTCAAAGGTACAAACCCGAAATGCATATGCGGCGTATGCTCATCATTGTGAACTGTGGCATAAATGCAATGTTCTTTCCTAAAAAAATTCTGTAAATATCTGCTTGCTTCCTCAAAAAAGCGCCTTTGCTCTTTTGCCGAAAGATTTTCAAAGAACTTGTTGCTTGAGGATATAATGAACTCACAGAGAACAACCGCATCTTTCCGTAGCTTTTTACCAGATGGATCATCTCGCGCGTTTACCAGGTTCATTACTGAATGATAATAGCCATCTGATTCCCTCGGTATCAAGTCATAGTTTAGCTGTGTTCTTGACGGATCAATTTCTTCATTGCTGTAATTTCTGTTTTTACGTTCATTATGCCGCTCTATAGAAGGCACACTTCCCTTTTTGTATTTCTCAGCATGACACACCAATTTTGCCATGTAATCCCCCTTTCCCATTCCTTCCACTCAAGCATCTGTAAAATGCCGGTTACGGCGAGCGAAGCGTGGACACTTCTGTGAAGTGTAACCCACTATACTTTACCTGCGGTAAAGTCAGTGGGGCAACGTTCCCTTGCATCCCTTAAAAGCGTTTGCGCTGTAAACATATCAGATAAACGGCTTCGGCTGACTCTCTGCTATTTCAAGCAGCTTTGTATAATCAAACGGCGCGTTTCTGATTAACTTTTCAATGACCATATCCTTATCCAAATCATAAGCCTCCTTTCCAACTAAATAAGCACATCCGCGCATCTGCGGACGTTTTGCTGTAGAGAAAGCTTATCATTGATTTATAAAAATGCCCCCAAATTGCCAAATTTGCAAAAGAGCAGACATTTCGCTATCATTTTTTGCAAATTTGCAAAAGAAACGATATAATGAATATCAGAAAGTCAAGAAAGGATGGCTACATGAAAGAACTGGGCGGAACAATAAATGAGCGCATCGGTGATCTGCGTACAAGTATGAACTTGTCACAAACAGAACTCAGCGAAAAGACAGGGATACCCATATCGGTAATCAGCCGTATTGAAAACGGCAAGACTGCAACGGTCGGGCATGATGTACTGACAAAGCTGGCAGTATTTTTCAATGTTTCCGCAGATTATTTGTTAGGGTTGACCGATGTAAGAATGAGAAAAAATGTGGAATTAAGCGAACTTTGTCTGAGCAATCAAGCATTGTTTCAGATATTATCCGGCAAAGTGAACGCTCAGCTTCTAAGCCTGATGATCGAGAGCCGGAATTTCCCCCGCTTCCTTGATTATGCACAGACCTATTTCGAAGATGCCAATGCTCCAGCTTTTCAGTCAAGGAATACTATCATTGATTTCGGGATCGATACATTAAAGGACTACGCCAAAGAAACACCGACGGCACGAAAAGAAGCAATCCATGATATTAACCGCATGAATGCCGAGAAGATCACCTCTGACGAAGCATCCATGATTAAACTTCGTGATATAATGATGCGTATTCTAAAAGATATGAAAGAAGCCAATGACGGCGAGCCTGCGGATATAGACACTTCCCAGCTTACCGAAATGATTCATGCCATGTATGAACAAGCCGAGGTGATCCGGCAGGAACGCCCTGTTACGGCGGAAGATATGACAGATATTGTAGTGAATTATGTCGCGCAGACAGGACTCAATGAAAAAGCGCAGGAACTACTAAAGGCGCTTTGTTTGCAGATGTTCAAAGACACAGAGCGATGATTGAAATGGAATAAATATTCATCTTGGAAAATTTCTATTGCAAACTCAAGCAACAAGCATTATAATTATTAATATGAAAAGCGCTCCGTAAAGCAAACGGTTCGCCTCAGTTTAAGTTATTAAACAAAAAAGCAACCTAATCCTTTGGTCGAGGGCGGTTGCTTTTTTGATTTCCTCTATTCTTGCGGTTCTGCCATATGCTGATACCAGTAGTCAAAATACTAACGAGTGTTACAGCAATGCCGACAATCCCTACAAGCACATCGAATCTCATATGTACTAAGTACCCTTTCGTAGATTTTCCATTGACATACCTCCTTTGGTTATGGAAGTTCTCAGATGAATCATCTGGCAAAAGGCGAACCGCTTACCCGTTTTGGAGCGCATAATTATTATATTATATAGTTAATCTATTGGCAAGTCATTTACGCATAATTCTTTTATATTTGCGTCTATATCTCATTCATAGCTTCACTTGAAATGACAATAATATCTGTTAATACAAAGCCTGTTGCGCAATGCCGTTTTGATAGCAGCATATCCTTTGGTTTTTATATCAGAAAAAATATATAACTCAATAACCGAAATTTTAGCAGCTCTCTAAAATATTAAGCATTTCACTAACATAGTCCTGAAATTTTTCAATATCTGATAATAATCCGTTTTGTAACTCTTGAGCAGTCTTGAGTGCCCGATCATATTGCATTTCAGTAATTTCACCTGTTTTTAATGCTTCCTGCAGTTCATCCATATCATCTACAATAATATCTCCGTTTGGATAAACAACCAAATCTAAATACAAATCATAAAAATATGGAACTTTGTCATCATCGTATCCCTGTGAATCAATCATATCTATGTAACAAACTTTTATTTTATAATTATCATCCATCATCACTGTAATGCAGTAAAACTCATCACTAGGCATAATTGTCAGCCAATGATAACCGTTATCACATACAACCACATCTTTGTCATTGTATTTCCATATTTGCTTATCTGAAACAGAGGTGATTGTCAATAATCCAAGATATCCTTTCATTGTGGGTATATCCACTTGCTTTCCGATTCTGTTTTTGGAAATCATACATTTCCATTCATCATATGTTAATCTACATTTATACATTCATGTAACCCTTTCTTCTTCCATTGATTGAGCTAATTGTAACATATCTATGCATTAAGAAACAATAATATTGTGGTGATGTGCCCATTTTACGCAACTTTAGGATATGCAATTTCGATACAGACATCGGTACTGAGGAACTGGCACACCTGGAGATGGTAGCCACCATTGTGCACCAGCTCACAAAGAACCTTTCCATGGAGCAGATCGAGGAGAGCGGCTTCCGCAATTATTACGTGGATCACACTATCGGCATCTGGCCGCAGGCAGCGGGCGGCATTCCCTTCAATGCCTGCGAGTTCCAGTCCAAAGGCGATATCATTACGGATCTGATGGAGGATATGGCCGCGGAGCAGAAGGCACGCTCCACCTATGACAATATCCTTCGTCTCGTAAGGGATGAGCCCGACGTGTACGAACCGATCAAATTCCTGCGGGCTAGGGAGGTTGTGCACTTCCAGAGGTTCGGTGAAGCCCTCCGCATCGTGCAGGATCGCTTGAACGAGAAGAATTTCTACGCATTCAATCCGGGATTTGACTGCTGCGAGGGGAATATGAAATAAAAACTAACCGATACCAGCCAATAGAAAAAGAATGCTTCCATGATACATGATGTGTCATGGGAGCACTCTCTCCTAATTTCTTTTAAGCACTGATAATAAAAGTTTCCTGTGAAAGCAATACCTTCGTCAGTCGCCCCCCCCCCCCCCAAGCGGGGGAGGTGAGCGGGGCGGGCGGGGAGAGCTATTGAAGGGGCGG
>ERZ779624.15-NODE-15-length-104081-cov-35.279363_pt1 | contig 104081 bp, 106 predicted proteins | sample MGYA00514190_ERZ779624 | MGnify/ENA primary metagenome ERZ779624 (study PRJEB29562, sample SAMEA4376706) | mouse gut metagenome | isolation source: Cecum | study: EMG produced TPA metagenomics assembly of the A DSS colitis mouse model was used to assess the... | reverse complement strand
TGCATATCTGAAACATTTCTTTATATCGTTTGTAGCCCCTTGTACACTGATGTTTCGAAGAGAAGATATAAAATCACTGCAAGCGGGTGTTCGTCATTTAATTAAGCATAAACGTGCAAACCGTTTCTTAGGTGGAAACATAGATGGACTTGATAAAATATGTAGGCAAATTGAAACGATGGATTCTACACTATTATCTTGGTATAACAAAGTGGAATGCGGTATTTTTGAGTTCAAAAGACACTCTCTAGAAAAAGAAGTAGATTATTTTATTTTGAATATTTGGAATGCGAATTCGGCATTCTTAGCAGTAGAGCTGATTGTTTATCTTACAGAAGAAGGGCTGTATTTATCTATATGGTAGAAGCGGCATACAGAAAACGACGTATTCCAGTTTCCTTGTGCAGACATATGACCGTAATAGTGGAATCAAGAGTCCATCACGCTTAAATGCCAGTATTCCGGCTGCCGTTAATATGTTGCTGGAAAATCCCAATGATGTTGTGGTCATGGATGATTTGTTTCCCGCTGATTCTAAAAGAAAAAGAGGTCAGCAAGAGGAAATGATGATAGAAATTACCCGATATATTGCGGATGGAACAGTATCGGCGCGGATGAGAGGGAAAGAACTGTCACAGGAGTCGCCTAAATGTGGGGTTATCTTCACGGGAGAATATCTGATTGGCAGAGGATCGGATGCGGCGCGGCTACTGCCTGTCGAAATGGAAAAGCCGGATACGAAAGAACTACGATATTTTCAGGAACATCCGCTCATTGTGTCAACGTTTTATCGCAATTATATAACTTGGTTCATATATAATTATGATGAGATTTGCGACATTTTGGAGCAATTACGGGAAAAGTATGAAACTATCGCGCTATGTGTGCATGACCGATTGCGCGAGATGTATTTTTTCCTCGGTTCTTCTTACTTCCTTTTTCTGCAATATTTAGTTGAAAAGAAAATATTGCTAGACACGGATGCACGCAGACTTTATCTGGCGTTTGATGAGCTGCTTGTAATGCTGGTTGAACAACAGAATGAGCGGGTTATGGGAAAGCAGTTTACAAAATGTGAGCAGGAAGATTATCTGCAACGTATTCGTACATTATGCAAAACGAAGCAGATGTCCATAGCTAATGATGTAGCCACCTTCGATAAGGAATTGCATGATGGTGTTCTCCACAGAAAGAAGCTATATTTGCGTGGCGAAAGAGTTCCTGTATACTTTCCGGGGTCTACAATGGAGGATATTGCAGATTATTTGGAGGCACAAGGTGCATTAGAGACAGGCAAGATGGGTCGGACAAAACAGATCAGCCGATTAAAAGGGATGCGATTTTACGTCGTTATATTTTAAAAAATGCCTTGCTTCAGCGTGAAGGGATGAAATATGTAAGAGCCACATAGTGGCTCTTACATATTCGCCCCCAATACTTATATATTATCTATTTGAATATGAAATATCGCACGTAAGATATCGGTTTTCATACAAGAGGATGTTGAAAACAGATAAATTACATGTGTTATAGAATGGGAGAGGAGAGATTATAATGGTAGCAGAAGAAAACAGAATTATTATGTTTCATGATGACGCTGGAAATGCAAAGCCTGAGCGAGTTCCGATTTATCAGAAAATGACACTGACAATCCGTGAAGCTGCAGAGTACAGCAACATTGGAATCAACAAAATTGACGCGATGCTCAAGCAGCCTGGATGTCCCTTTGTACTTTACATAGGAACCCGAAAACTGGTAAAGAGGAAAGAGTTTGAAAACTATATTAGCGGAAAAGTAGTGATATAGGCTTTGGTTTGCACTTAACTGAATTGTTTTCAAAATACTGTTGATGAAAAAGAGTCTGGCATGATATAATATAAAATCGTGTTGGACTCTTTTTCAAAGCATTAGGATTATTTGCAAAATAACATCTGTTGTTTTATGAAGGGAGTTCATAATATGGGTAAAAATTTAAAAGGCAGAGAATGTGGAAAGGGTATCTGCCAGAGGAAAGACGGGAAATATTCGGCACGCTATTGTGCCAAAGATGGCAGCCGCCGTGAAAAGCATTTTGCTACACTGCCGGAAGCGAGGAACTGGCTTGCCGATGCACAGTATGAAGACAAGCATAATACGGTAATAGTGTCATCTGATGTTACAGTGGATGAGTGGTTTGACTATTGGATGGAAAATCTGATTTGCGGGCTTGCCCCTAATACCAGACGCAATTACAGGGAACGATATGTGCAGAATATCCAGCCTGTGATCGGAAATATGCTGATGTCGAATGTAAAGCCAATGCATTGCAAGGTGGTTTTGAACCGTATGGAAGTAGATTATGCTGGTTCCACGATCAAGCAGACTTACATTGCAATGGGAACCATGTTTCGTGCCGCTGTGAGCAATGATATCATAGCCAAGCATCCGATGGATGGTGTCAGGTATACAAAACCCGTCCGTGCGGTTAGCGATATCCATTTTCTTACGGTAGAGGAACAGAACAAGTTCCTTGAAGCGGCAAAACGTTCTCACAATTACCGCCAATATGCGCTGCTGTTGGAAACAGGTCTGCGGACGTCGGAGATGATCGGGCTTACATGGGATTCTATTAAATTGGAAGAAACATACCCTGACTGTCAGCAAAACTTTGGAATACAGGCATCAGACTCATGTATGGAGGGCGGGACCACCCAAGACTGCTCATAGTTACCGTACTATTCCGCTAACAGATAGGGCATACCAGATTCTGAAAGACTGTTATGGGGAGCGTAATTCCAGAAAGGAAGCGGAAACACTAACTAATGTACTGGAATATATGGATCGGCGAATCGGTGAGACAAAATACCTTGTTATGAAAGACTTAGTTTTCATAAACTTTCGTACAGGGGAACCGGCAAAGAACAGTTCCTATGATACGCACCTGTATAAATTGTGTGATGAGGCGGGAATCAGAAGATTTTGTATGCACGCACTTCGGCATACTTACGCTACCAGAGCAATCGAAGCCGGGATGCAGCCGAAGGTACTCCAGCAGCTTCTTGGACATGCGAGCATTAAAACCACGATGGATCGTTATGTGCATGTCACGGATGACTCGTTGACGCAGGCTGTTCGCCAGTTTGAACAGAACCGTGTCGTATAAAACACCATGTGTTATTACATATTTTAATGGCAAATTGGTGCGGACTTGGTGCGGTAGAAAATAGAGAGTTTCAAAGAACGCATAAAATCAAGGTTTTTAAGGAGGATATATAGAAAAATGAAACTAGGCATCGTCGGGCTCCCCAACGTTGGCAAGAGCACCCTTTTTAATTCACTGACAAAGGCAGGGGCGGAATCCGCAAACTACCCTTTCTGTACCATCGACCCGAATATCGGCATCGTTCCGGTGCCGGATGAGCGGTTAAAGCTTCTCGGGGATATGTACCATTCCAAAAAGGTGACGCCTGCAACGATTGAGTTTGTGGATATCGCAGGGCTTGTGAAAGGCGCTTCCAAGGGAGAGGGTTTGGGCAACCAGTTCTTAAGCAACATCCGTGAGGTGGACGCGATTGTCCATGTGGTGCGGTGTTTTGAGGATTCCAATATCGTCCATGTTGACGGTTCCATCGACCCGCTCCGGGATATCGAGACGATCAATCTGGAGCTGATTTTCTCTGATATCGAAATTCTGGAGCGCAGGATCGCCAAGACGGCAAAGATCGCCAAGATGGATAAGACGGCGGCGAAAGAGTACGCCCTGTTGGAGCGGCTCAAGGCGCACCTGGAGGAAGGGAAGCTGGCGAAAGTGTTTGAGACGGATGACGAGGATGAACTGGCGCTTCTGACTTCTTATAATCTTCTCACCTACAAGCCGGTGATCTTCGCGGCAAATGTGGCGGAGGACGACCTTTCGGATGACGGCGCGGGCAATGACGGCGTGCAGAAAGTGAAAGCGTTTGCGGCGGAAAACGGCAGCGAGGTATTCGTGATCTGCGCCCAGATCGAGCAGGAGATTGCGGAGCTGGACGAGGAAGAGACGGCGATGTTTTTAGAGGACTTGGGGCTGTCGGAGTCCGGTCTGCAGAAGCTGATCCGTGCAAGCTACCGTCTGCTCGGGCTGATGAGTTTCCTCACGGCGGGCGAGGATGAGACGAGGGCATGGACGATCAAGGTCGGCACGAAAGCGCCCCAGGCGGCGGGAAAGATACATACCGATTTCGAGCGGGGCTTCATCAAGGCGGAAGTGGTCAACTACAAGGACCTTCTGGAGCAGGGCTCCCTTGCGGCGGCGAGAGAGAAAGGGCTTGTCGGTATGGAAGGAAAGGACTATGTGGTGCAGGACGGGGACGTGATTCTGTTTCGGTTTAACGTGTGACAGCAATGAGCAGCTGCGCCGGCAGACAAGCCAAGAGCGTGACTGCTTGCAGGCAAAGCGCTTGACTTGTCTGCCGGCATAGGGCGAATGCCCGACATGAAATAGAATGCAGCAGCATTCTATGAATGGCAGCTGCGTTTAGATAGGAGGTCCGACATGCAGGATATGATGGGAAGCATGGATATCGCTTTTCCCAATCTGGGAATTTATTTAAAAAATGTGCCGAAGACATTTACGGTCTTCGGCTTTCCGATTGCCCTCTACGGTGTGATTATTGCCATCGGGGTGCTGGCGGGGGTACTTCTCGCGGCGAAGGTGGCGAAGCTGGAAAAGCTGGATCCGGATCTGATCTGGGATTTCGCGATCTACGCGATTATCTTTTCCATCATCGGGGCGAGAGTCTATTATGTGATTTTTTCGTGGGACAGATACAAGAATGACCTGCTCGGCATCCTTAATCTGCGAAACGGCGGACTGGCGATTTACGGCGCGGTGATTGCCGCGTTCCTGACTCTATGGATTTACTGCCGGAGAAAAAAGCAGAACTTTTTACAGCTCGCGGATATCTGCGTGCCGGGGCTGGTGCTCGGACAGGTAATCGGCAGATGGGGAAATTTCACGAACAGGGAAGTTTTCGGGGAGTACACGGAAAGCCTGCTGGCAATGCGCCTGCCGACACAGATGGTCAGGGCGGGAGACATCTCCGAGAAGATCGCCGCCCACATGGCGGAAGGCGCTAACTACATTCAGGTGCACCCAACCTTCCTCTACGAGAGTTTGTGGAATCTGGCGTTGCTGATCGTGATGCTGCTTTACCGGAAGCACAAGAAATTTGAAGGAGAACAGTGGTTATTATATCTGGGCGGCTACGGTCTCGGCAGGGCGTGGATCGAAGGCATCCGCACCGACACCCTCTTCCTTCCCCACACCACCATAGCGGTCTCGCAGGTGCTGGCGGTCGTCCTCTTCGTCGTCGCGCTGGCGGCGGACATCTTCATCCGTTATTATATAAAAAAGCATATAACACCCACAGCCGTGGTAGAAAAAGAGAGCACAGAGTGAAACGCCTGTGCCCTCTTTTTTTCATTTTCATAACCCATATTACGCCCTCCTCCTGCCGTTCTCCCCTTAATCTTTTCGTAAGGTTTCTTCCTTTTTTCCTTGCATTATCCCCGTGATTGGGGTAGAATTGATGTAAAAGTGGTGAAAAGTGGAGTGAAGTGGTACGAAGTGGCAGCAGCATTCCCTTTTTCGTGGCAGACCACATAGGGTACGGTGTTACAGGCGGGCAGGGTGATTGCGTATGTTCATGGGAGAGTACAATCACACAATTGACGCAAAGGGCAGGCTGATCATCCCCTCGAAATTCAGGGAAATCCTGGGAGACGCTTTTGTGGTGACCAAGGGGTTGGACGGCTGCCTGTTTGTGTATGACAACGAAGAGTGGCAACGCTTTGAAGAAAAACTCAGAACCCTGCCCATTACGAATAAAGAGGCGAGACAGTTCGTCCGTTTTTTTCTCGCGGGAGCAACAGAAGCGGAAGTGGATAAACAGGGAAGGATTCTGATTCCCAATGTCTTGCGGGAATTTGCACAGCTGACGAAGGATGTGGTGTTGGTGGGCGTCGGCAGCAGGATTGAGATCTGGGGCAGAGAACGCTTTGAAGATACGGCGGCATTCGATGATATGGATGAGATTGCGGAGCACATGGCGGAGCTTGGGCTGGGAATCTGAGAGGAAGCGGAAAGGTACAAAGTGACTTGGCGGATTCCGGGTGTTTGCAGAATTGCGAAGCAATGGAGCAATGCGGATATATGAAAGAGGACAGACAACATGGAGTTTAAGCACACTTCCGTGCTCCTTGAGGAAACTATAGAAAATCTGGACATCAAACCGCAGGGCGTCTATCTTGACGGTACACTTGGCGGCGGCGGACATGCCTGTGAGGTGGCGAAAAGACTTACGGGAGCAGGAAGGCTGATCGGTATCGATCAGGATGAGGATGCGCTTGCGGCGGCGGGGAAGCGGCTGGAGCCGTACAGGGCACGGGTTACTTTGATCCGTGACAATTACGCGAATGCGGCGGAAGCGCTGGCAGGAACCGGCATATACGGGGTGGACGGCATCGTGCTTGACCTGGGGGTTTCCTCCTATCAGCTTGACAACGAGGAGAGAGGCTTTTCTTACCGATATGACGCGCCGCTCGACATGCGGATGGACAGAAGACAGAGTTTGAGCGCGAAGGAGATCATAAACGAATATTCCGAAGCGGAACTTACCCGGATTTTACGGGATTACGGAGAAGAGAAATTTGCGAAGAACATAGCCAGGCATATCGTGGCGGCGAGGCGGGACAAGCCTTTGGAGACGACAGGGGAGCTGAACGAGATCATAAAGGCTTCCATCCCGGCGAAAATGCGCGCCACGGGAGGGCACCCGTCCAAACGGACGTTTCAGTCGATACGAATTGCATGTAACAGGGAACTGGAAGTACTGCAGGATTCTCTGGACGGGCTGATTGATCTTCTGAATCCGGGCGGAAGGCTCTGCGTAATTACCTTCCACTCTCTGGAAGACCGGATTGTAAAGTCCATTTTCCGAAAGAACGAGAACCCGTGCACCTGCCCGCCGGATTTTCCGGTCTGTGTGTGCGGACAGGTTTCAAAGGGCAGGGTGGTCACGAAAAAACCGATCCTTCCGTCCGAAGGGGAAACGGCGGAAAACAGTAGGGCGAAAAGCGCAAAGCTGCGGGTGTTTGAGAAAAGATAAACGGCGGCAGGCAAGGGTATAAGGATGCAGCCGGCGGGGAGTACATAAAAAGAGGGGAAAAGCTCAGCTGGAGCAGAATAAAGAGGGGAAACAGGAAATTATGGCAGCATCACGGCGAACGGCATACTATGTACAGGGTAACACGGTAAGAAATATTCAGCCGGAGAGAAGAACCACTGACAGGCCGAATAGAAAAGTAAATAACACGGTGAGAAGGAACCGGGAGAAGGCGAAGCATATGAGCGCCGGTTACGTTTTGTTCCTGTTGACGGCACTGGTTGCCACCGGCATCATTCTGGTATATTACATTGGACTGCAGTCGGATATTACAAACAGCGTGAAGCATATTTCCGTACTGGAGAGACAGCTTAACGAGCTGAAGGTTGCCAATGAGGAGGATTACAGCAGAATTTCAAGCAGTGTAGATCTGGAGGAAATCAGAAGGATTGCGATTCAGGAACTGGGCATGCAGTATGCGCAGGAAGGGCAGATCATATCTTTTGCCAGTGAAAACAGCGACTATGTAAAGCAGATGGCGGAGATCCCGCAGCAGGATTAAACAGGTGATTTTTTGAGCGCACAGAGAAGAACTCCCGTATTGAAATTTACTATTAAAATGCAGAAAAAGCTGCTGGTGCTGTTTTTATTTATCCTGGCGGCTTTTGTGGGACTCAGCGTCCGGCTGTTCCTGATTAACAGGGATAACGGGGAAGAGTACAAGAAACAGGTATTGTCGCATCAGGAGTATGACTCCGCGATAATACCTTTTAAACGTGGGGAAATTGTGGACTCCAACGGCACGGTGCTGGCGGTGAGCAACAAGGTTTACAACGTCATTCTGGACACTAAGCTGCTGCTGCGCAAAGAGGAGTATCTGGAGCCGACCTTGAACGCGCTGAAGCGTTTCTTCGATATCGACGTGGATGCGGTGCGTGCCTACATCGCCGGGCATCCCGAGTCCTCTTACTATGTGATGGCGAAGCGGGTGGAGTATGAGAAGAAAACAGCCTTTGAGGAATTTTGCGACGACGAGGAGCAGGGCGCCAATATCAAGGGCGTGTGGTTCGAGGACGAGTATAAACGAGAGTATCCCAACGGCTCTCTGGCATGTGACCTGATCGGTTTTACGACAGGCGACAACGCGGGCACCTATGGGCTGGAGGAGTATTATAATAATATTTTAAGCGGCACAAACGGCAGGGAATACGGATATCTCAATGACGATTCCACACTGGAGCGCACGACCATCGCGGCGAAGGACGGCAACAACATTCAGCTCAGCCTGGATGCGAACATCCAGACAATCGTAGAGAAGTATCTGAAAGAGTTTGACGAGGAGTATAAAGACAACGCCAGACCCGGCAACGGCGCGGAGAATATCGGCTGTATTGTTATGGACCCGAACTCCGGCAGCATTCTGTCTATGGCAAGTTATCCTGTCTTTGATTTAAACGACGTCAGAAACACGGAGAATCTGATCGGGATGCCCCTTCTTGACAAGGACGGGAAACGGGTCAGGACGGACGGCGTGGCGGAATATGTGACGCAGGAATCCATCGCGGGGATGAACGACGAGGTCATGTACCAGCATTTAAATGCCCTGTGGAAGAATTTCTGTATTGTGGACGCTTACGAGCCGGGATCGGTGTTCAAGCCGTTCACGGTGGCGGCGGCGTTGGAGAGCGGCTCCATCACCGGCAACGAGACTTACAACTGCGAAGGGTTTCTTCATGTGGGTGACTATAAAATCAAGTGCCATCAGACTTTCGGCGACGGCCCGCTCACGGTGCAGCAGGGCGTGGAGCGCTCCTGTAACGTGGTGCTGATGAATGTGGCGTTTGCGCTTGGCAAGACGGAATTTGTGAATTATCAGCACAGCTTTAACTTTGGATTAAAGACAAATATTGATCTGGCGGGCGAGCCGCGCACGGCGAGCATGATCTACCATGAAGATAACATCGGCATGACGGACCTTGCGACCAACTCTTTCGGACAGAGCTTTAACGCCACCATGATACAGGTGATTACGGGTTTCTGCTCGTTAATCAACGGCGGCAATTACTATGCGCCCCATGTGGCGAGCCGGATTACGACGGCGGACGGTGCTACCATAGAAAATATTGAGCCAAGGCTTTTGAAGCAGACTATATCCCGTTCCACCAGTGATAAGATCATCGAATATTGCAACACAGTGGTGAGCGGGGAAAACGGCACAGGGCACACCGCGAGACCCGCAGGGTATATGATCGGCGGAAAGACGGGAACGGCGGAGACGCTGCCCCGAGGCAATAACGAATATGTGGTTTCCTTTATGGGCTATGCGCCCGCGGATGACCCGCAGGTGGTCATTTATGTGGTGGTGGACAGACCCAATGTGGTCTTTCAGGATGACGCGAAATACGCCACCAGAATTGTGAGAAAGATTCTGACAGAAGTGCTGCCTTATATGAACATCTTTATGACGGAGGAACTGAGCGATACGGAGCGGGAGGAGTTAGAGCAGCTCCAGATCCAGATCAGGACGCCGCAGGGCGCGGAGCCGGAGGAAGAGCTGGACGAGGAGGGCAACCCGATTCCGAAAGAAGGCGAAGAGGGCAGCCCGGCAGAAGGTGAGGGCGCCGCACCCGCAGAGGGAGAAGAAGGGTCGGAGGAGGAACCGGCAGGACCGAATGAGGCGTGGAAGGATTTCCCTCTCGATCCCGAGACGGGCTATCTCGTAGATCCGGCTACGGGCGATTACTATGATCCGCAGATCGGCACACAGGTGGGACGCGGAGATTCTCAGGCTGAAGAGTCCGGGGAAGGGACCGGAGAAGGAACCGGGGGTGAGTGGTCGCCGGCACCGCCGCCGGGAGACGGGGAAGACACAGGGGAACCTTAAATAGCGTGAAGTGAGAATAACCTCAGAAAAAGGATAATAGATTATATTAATACCTTTTTGTGAGGTTTCTCTTTGATGGAAGGGAAGATGGACCATAAAACATACCACAGGAGCAAGACGGTGACGGTGTTTTTCCTGTGTGTACTGACGCTCTTCGGGCTGGCGGGAAGACTGTTTTATCTGATGGTGTTCCAGTCTGAATACTATTCACAGAAGGCGAGGGAGCTCCACGAGAGAGAGCGGAGCATCAAGGCGGCAAGAGGGCGTATCATAGACGCGAACGGCAAGATTCTGGCGGATAATAAGACGGTCTGCACGGTCTCCGTGATACACAGCCAGATTTCGGACGCAGAGGAAGTGATTGCCGTTCTCTCGGAAGAACTGGGATTGTCGGAGGAGTATGTGAGAAAACGTGTGGAGAAATACTCTTCCATTGAGAAGATGAAGAGCAATGTGGAAAAGCCGGTAGGCGATGCCATCAGGGCGAGGGGGCTTGACGGGGTCAAGGTGGATGAAGATTACAAGCGTTATTATCCTTATGATTCACTGGCGTCCAAGGCGCTGGGATTCACCGGCGGGGATAATCAGGGTATCATAGGGCTTGAAGTGGTTTATGAGGAATATTTGAAAGGCGAAGCGGGAACGATCTTAACGGTGACTGACGCCAAGGGCGTGGAGCAGGACGAGGAAGGCGAGGAGAGGGTGGAGCCGGTAAGTGGCAGAGACCTCTATGTCAGTCTGGATATCAATATCCAGAGCTACGCCACCCAGCTTGCTATGCAGACCATGGAGACCAAGGAGGCGGACCGGGTGTCCATTCTCGTTATGAATCCCCAGAACGGGGAGATCCTTGCAATGGTGGATGTGCCGGAATTTGACCTGAATAATCCGTATACACTGCCTGACGGTATGGACGCGCTGGCATTCTCCGAGAAAAAGCGGCAGGAACTTTTAAACGCCATGTGGAGAAACGGCTGCATCAACGACACTTATGAGCCCGGTTCCACTTTCAAGATCATCACGGCGGCGGCGGGGCTGGAATCCGGGGCGGTGAAGCCCACGGACACCTTCAACTGTCCCGGCTTTATCATGGTGGAGGATCGGAAAATCCGTTGTCATAAAGTGGGCGGACATGGGGCGGAAGATTTTGTGCAGGGGACGATGAACTCCTGCAACCCCGTTTTTATCACCGTTGGCCTCCGCATAGGCGTGGAGCGGTATTACTCCTACTTCCGGCAGTTCGGGCTTTTAGACAAGACGGGGATTGACCTGCCGGGCGAGGCGGGGACAATCATGCACAAGATGGAAAACATCGGGCCGGTGGAGCTTGCCACCATCTCTTTCGGGCAGTCCTTCCAGATCACTCCGATTCAGCTTGCAACCACGGCGGCGTCCATCGTCAACGGCGGCAGGCGTATCACGCCCCATTTTGCCGTGCGTGCGGTGACGTCGGACGGGAGCGACAGCCAGTCGTTCACCTATCCCGTGAGGGAGCATGTGGTGTCCGACGAGACGTCCGAGACCATGCGGTATATTTTAGAGCAGGTGGTGGCGGACGGCAGCGGCAGAAACGGTGCGGTGGAAGGATACCGGGTGGGCGGCAAGACGGCGACCAGCCAGACACTTCCCCGCGGGAGCGGCAAGTATATTGCCTCTTTTCTGGGCTTTGCCCCGGCGGATAACCCGCAGGTCCTGGCGCTGGCGGTGATCCACAACCCGCAGGGAACTTACTACGGCGGACAGATTGCCGCCCCGGTGGTGAGGCAGCTTTTTGAGAATATCCTTCCATATTTGGACGAAAAGTAATATAATTATGAACAAATGAATCTGAAAAGCGGCGGAGAGCGCTGACAGTGCGGTTTTGCGAATGGCGCGTGAGCTATAAAAGGTTTGGAGGAAGCATGAACAGTGTCATATTAATTTCGGTTTTGGTATCATTCGGGATCAGCGTGTTTCTGGGTCCTGTAGTAATCCCTTTTCTGCGCAGGCTGAAAGTGGGACAGACGGAGCGTACGGAAGGACCAGAAAGCCATTTGAAGAAAAACGGGACGCCCACCATGGGAGGCATCCTGATTTTGGTCAGTGTGGTGGTGACATCCCTGCTTTTTGTGCGGGATTACCCGGGCATTATCCCGGTGCTGTTCCTCACGCTCGGCTTCGGGCTGGTAGGATTTCTGGACGATTATATCAAAGTCGTTTTAAAGCGTTCCATGGGGCTCCGCGCTTGGCAGAAGTTTGCCCTGCAGTTTCTTGTGACGGGTGTTTTCGTCTTTTATCTGCAACGGTACACGGATGTCTCTCTGGCGATGAAGGTGCCTTTTCTCGACGGGGTTTATCTGGATCTTGGCTGGATGAACATTCCGTTTCTGTTCTTTGTAGTGATCGGGACGGTGAATGGCACGAACTTTACGGACGGTCTGGACGGTCTGGCAAGCTCTGTGACGGTGCTTGTCGCGACTTTCTTTACGGTGGTGGCGATCGGTACAGCCAGCGGAATCGAGCCGATTACCTGCGCGGTGGTGGGTGCGCTTTTGGGATTCCTGCTCTTCAATGTACATCCCGCCAGCGTGTTTATGGGAGATACGGGATCGCTGGCGCTTGGCGGTTTCGTGGCGGCGGCAGCGTATATGATGCAGATGCCGCTCTTTATCGCGATCGTAGGTTTTATCTATGTAATCGAGGTACTGTCGGTTATGATGCAGGTGACATATTTCAAAATGACAGGCGGTAAGCGTATCTTTAAGATGGCGCCGATTCACCATCACTTTGAGCTGTGCGGGTGGTCGGAGACCCGGGTGGTCGCCGTATTTTCGATAGTGACGGCGCTGTTATGCCTTGTGGCGCTGTTTGGGGTAGCGTGAAAATCATGGAGGATATTATGGATTTACAGGGAAAAAAGGTGCTTGTGGTCGGTTCGGGCTTGAGCGGAATCGGGGCTGTGCAGGCTTTGCATCACGCGGGGGCGGCGCCTCTGTTGTTTGACGAAAATGAAAAGCTGAATGCGGAAGAGGTGCGGAGAAAACTGCCGTCCGGCATCATTGCGGAAGTTGTCATCGGCACACTGCCGGAGGAACAGAACGAATCGGTGGAGCTGGTCGTTTTAAGCCCGGGCGTGCCGACGGACACGGCTTTTGTGGAAGGTTTCCGAAAGCGGGGCGTGAAGATATGGGGCGAGATTGAGTTGGCATATGAGCTGGGCAAAGGCTCGGTGATCGCCATAACGGGGACAAACGGTAAGACAACGACCACTTCCCTTGTGGGAGCGATTATGTCGGCGCACTGTAAGGATGTGGATGTGGTGGGAAATATCGGAAATCCTTACACGCTGACGGCGCTGGATTCCACGGAGGAGACCGTGACGGTGGCGGAGATAAGCAGCTTCCAGCTGGAGACGATCGATCGGTTTAAGCCGCAGGTTTCCGCCATCTTAAACGTTACGCCGGATCACCTGAACCGCCATCACACCATGGAAAACTATGCGGCGGCGAAGGAGGCGGTCTGCAGAAACCAGACAAAGGAAGAGACCTGCGTGCTGAACTATGAAAACAGTTACACGAGAGCTTTCGGGGAGCGCTGCCCTGCGCGGGTGGTGTGGTTTTCCTCGCAGAGAAAGCTGGAGGACGGATTCTATCTGGAGGGGGATGAAATTTTTCATGCAGATGGCGGGGCAGCCGAACGGCTCATGGACATACATGATATGAGACTGGTCGGTGTCTGCAATGTGGAGAACGTGATGGCGGCGATGGCGGTCACAACCGCCTGCGGTGTGCCGATGGAGAAAATTCTGTCGGTGATCCGGACGTTTGCGCCTGTGGAACACAGGATAGAGTTTGTGGCGACAAAGCGAGGTGTGGACTATTACAACGATTCCAAGGGAACTAATCCCGACGCGGCAATTCAGGGCATCCGCGCCATGGACCGTCCAACGGTGCTGATCGGCGGCGGTTATGACAAACAGAGCGAATACGACGAGTGGATTGAGGCGTTTGACGGCAAGGTGAAATGCCTGGTACTGATCGGACAGACAAGGGAAAAGATAGCGGCGTGCGCGAAAAGCCATGGGCTTTCCAATGTCGTGCTTGCGGATACTTTTGAGGAGGCATTGGCGGTATGTGTGGAGAAAGCGGAACCGGGAGACGCGGTTCTGTTGTCACCCGCCTGTGCGAGCTGGGGGATGTTCCCGAACTACGAGGTCAGGGGACAGATGTTTAAGGAAATGGTGAATCATATGGAGGAGAGTTGTTAAGTGGCACAGAGAAACGCTTCCCGTAGAAGACAACAAAAAGGCGAGAGCTTTATGGATTACAGTCTGCTGTTTATCGTGCTTTTTCTTGTGGGTTTCGGTATGGTCATGGTGTTTTCCTCAAGTTCCTATGAGGCTAACCTGAGACTCGGGGATTCTACCAGATATCTGAGGCAGCAGCTTTTTGCATCCATTCTGGGGCTTGTGGCAATGATGGTGGTGGCGAACATTCCCTATCATTTCTGGGAGCGGTTCGCGGTACCTGCATATATCGGTTCTGTGGTGCTGATCTTGCTGATTATTCCTTTCGGCTACAGTTCCGGCGGCGCGACGCGCTGGCTGTACATAGGACCGATCTCCCTGCAGGTTGCGGAGGTGGCGAAGCTTGGCATGATCCTGTTCCTGTCCAGCCTGATCTGTAAAATGGGCAAACAGATACGGACCAATAAAGGTTTTATGCTTGTGCTGGCTATGCCTGCGCCGGTTGCGCTGATGATCTGGCAGATTACCAATAACCTGAGTTCGGCGATTATCGTCATGGCGATTGCGATCCTGATGCTGTTTGTGTCCTGCCCGGACTATAAACGTTTTTTTCTTTTGGGACTGCTGACACTTGCGGGAGCGGCCGCTGTTGTCTTTTATGTGGTGCAGACGGCGCAGGCGCATGTGGATGATCTGAATTTCCGCGGCGCCCGTGTGCTTGCGTGGCTTGACCCGGAGGCGTACTCCAGCGATACCGGGTTCCAGACGCTGCAGGCGCTCTATGCCATCGGCAGCGGCGGCGTGCTGGGCAAGGGTCTGGGACAGAGTATGCAGAAGAGGGGGTTTCTGCCGGAGGCGCAGAATGACATGATCTTTTCCATTATCTGCGAGGAGCTGGGGCTTTTCGGCGGGATCGCCGTTATCATCATGTTTCTGATGCTGATCTGGAGGCTGATGATCATCGCCAACAATGCGCCGGATCTTTACGGTGCGCTTCTGGTTGTTGGAGTGATGGGGCATATAGCCGTTCAGGTCATTCTGAATATCGCCGTGGTTACCAACACGATTCCCAATACGGGTATTTCCCTGCCTTTCATCAGTTACGGGGGGTCTTCCGTCATGTTTCTGCTGATTGAAATAGGGATCACTTTGAGTGTGGCAAAGGGAATACGGTTAAAAGATTTGTAAGGACAAGATAATTTTTTGTCGAAAATCCATATAGATAGAATAGGTCATAAATAGAAGCAGAGGTAAATTTATGGACGCTGTTCGTATCTATGGTGGAAACTGTCTCTCGGGACAGACGAAGATACAAGGGTCAAAAAATGCCTCGCTGCCCATTCTGGCGGCGACACTTTTGATAGACGGCACCTGCGAGATAACAAACTGCCCGGATATTTCGGACGTATACCATATGCTGCGGCTTCTGGAAAGTCTGGGCTGTGTGGTGAGCAGAGAGGCGGATGCGATCCGCATTGATACAAAAGGGGTTGCCGAGTGCGATATGCCGGCGGATTCCGTGGGGGTTATGAGGTCCTCGATCATGCTCTTAGGTGCGCTGCTTGCCCGGATGGGCGAAGTGGCTATGGAATATCCGGGAGGATGCGTGATCGGCAGGCGTCCCATTGACCAGCATCTCTATACCTTGCGGCGCATGGGGGTGGAGATTACGGAAGGACCGGAGGGGTTCTGCGCCAGGGCGGGACGGCTCCACGGCGCGGTACATGAACTGCCCTTTGTCAGCGTGGGCGTGACGGAAAATCTCGTTCTGGCGGCGGTGCTGGCGGAGGGTGAGACGGTGATCCACCCGGCGGCAAGGGAGCCGGAGATACAGGCGTTATGCGAATTTCTGGTAAGCGCCGGCGGTAAGATAGAGGGCGCCGGCACGGACCGGCTGGTGATCGAGGGCGTGAAAAAGCTTCATCCTGTGCGTTTCCGTGTACCGGCGGACAGGATTGTCGCCGGAACCTGGCTTGCAGCATGTCTGTGTGCAGGAGGTCGTGTGTTTTTGGAGGATGCGCCCTGCGGACAGATGGAGAGTGTACTTGCCTGTGCGGAGAATTTGGGCGTGAATCTGCGCAGGCTGCCGGAGGGGCTGCTTGTGGAAGGGCGTGCCTGCAAAGGGCTTAAGGAAGCGCTGGTGACAGCGGTTTATCCGGGATTTCCAACAGACCTGCAGTCTCTTTTCATGGCGGTAATCGCCTTTTCGGGACATGGCGGGCGGATAGAGGAAACCGTTTTTGAAAATCGGTTTCGGATTGTCCAGGAACTGCAGAAGATGGGCGCCGATATCCGGGTGGAAGGAAACCGTGCCACTGTCCGGGGCGGCAGGAAACTTCATAATACCATTGTGGAGGCGAAAGAACTCCGGGGCGGGGCGGCTCTAGTTGTGGCGGCGCTGGCGGCGGAGGGCACGGGCATTGTGACAAACCGCCATTTTATTGACAGAGGCTATGAGGACATCGCGCGTAGCCTGCGGGATCTGGGAGCGGAGATAGAATTAACATAACATGAGAAGAACTTCTAGCCGCCCGCAGCAAGGGCTGCTTCGCGGAGAAGTTCTAAGTCTCACGTGGGAGAATGCCTGAAAAGCGGCATTCTCCGCGATATAGGATAATGGGGATTGTGGATGAGCGATAAGAAAACCCTTAAGAAGAAAAAAAAGACGAATCCGAATCTGCGGCTGATTAAGAATGGGGATGTGGAAGAGCCGAAGAAGAAGCGGAGGCTCAGAAAGCATGGGGAAAGATCGGAAAAAATCCGCTTTGGAAAGACGAAGCGGTCGCTGATTCTGCTGACGGTCTTTCTTTCCCTTTTTCTGGTTCTCGGCGGCGGTTACTTCTATATTATCAATAATTATAAGGTGACGACAGTCCATGTGGACGGCAGCGTCCATTACACGAACGAAGAGATTATGGAGATGGTGATGGGGGGCAGGTTTGGAGACAATTCCCTGTTTTTGTCTTTGAAGTACCGGGATAAAGGCATAGAGGGGGTCCCCTTTATTGAGACCATGGATGTGGACATCGAGGCGAAGGACACAATTCGGATTACGGTGTACGAGAAAGCGCTGGCGGGCTATGTCAGGTATCTGGGACGTTATGTGTATTTTGACAAAGACGGTATTGTGGTGGAGACGTCCTTGGAGGAAACCGCCGGGATTCCGCAGGTGACGGGGCTTTCCTTCGACCATGTGATTCTGCATGAGCCGCTGCCGGTGGACAAGCCGGAGCTGTTTGACGAGATTCTGAATATTACCCAGCAGCTTGCGAAGTATTACCTCACGGCTGACAGGATCTATTTCAACAGCGCCTATGAAGTGACGCTGTATTTCGGGGAGGCAAAGATTGCTCTGGGGAAAAACGAAGATATCGACGAAAAAATTATGAAACTGCAGTATATTCTGCCGGATCTGCTGGGAAAAAGTGGTACTTTAGATATGCGTGAATACAGCGAGGATACGAAAACATACAGCTTTGAGCAAGATTAGAGTGAAAAGTAGTGTGGAAAAATTGGTGCAAACGGAACAAAAAGAAAAAAATGGGTTGCGAAGTCCGGAAAATAATTATATGATAAAGTATATGATTGTGCATGGAGTATGTGGAAGTAGAAGGAGGAATCACCTTGCTTGAAATTAAGTCGAATGAAGCGGAGTCCGCTGCGAAAATTATCGTTGTCGGTGTCGGCGGCGCGGGCAATAACGCTGTTAATAGAATGATAGATGAAGAGATAGACGGTGTGGAGTTTATCGGTATCAATACGGATAAACAGGCGTTGCAGCTTTGCAGGGCGACCAGATTGCTGCAGATCGGTGAAAAGCTTACCAAGGGGCTTGGCGCGGGCGCGAAGCCGGAGATCGGTGAGAAGGCTGCGGAGGAGAGTTCCGAGGAAGTGGCTCAGGCATTAAAGGGAGCGGACATGGTGTTTGTCACCTGTGGTATGGGCGGAGGCACGGGAACGGGCGCGGCGCCTGTTGTGGCTAAGCTTGCGAAGGATATGGGTATCCTGACCGTAGGCGTGGTGACGAAGCCCTTCCGATTTGAGGCGAAGGCGCGTATGACCAACGCGCTTGCCGGAATTGAAAAGATTAAGGATAATGTAGACACACTGATTGTGATTCCGAATGATAAGCTTCTTGAGATTGTGGACAGGCGTACCACTATGCCGGAGGCGCTTAAGAAAGCGGATGAGGTGCTGCAGCAGGCGGTACAGGGCATTACGGATCTGATCAATATGCCTGCGATTATCAATCTGGATTTTGCGGATGTACAGACTGTTATGAAGGACAAGGGTATCGCGCATATCGGCATCGGCACCGGGAAAGGCGACGACAAAGCGGCGGAAGCGGCAAAGATGGCGGTGGAAAGCCCGCTGCTTGAGACGACCATCACCGGGGCGACCCATGTGATTATCAATGTTTCCGGCGATATTTCCCTTGCGGACGCGTCCGATGCTTCCGATTATGTGAGAAACCTGACGGGAGATGAGGTAAATATCATCTTCGGCGCGATGTATGATTCCAGTATGACAGACACCTGTAATGTTACCATTATCGCGACAGGCATTGAAGAGAAGGCGGGCAGACAGGGCGCAGGGCTCGGCTTTAAGAGCGGATACATAACCCCCACTTCCCTGCAGGGAAAGAGCTCGGTGGGAGCGGGGCTTAGCGCGTTTGCGGCGGCGAACATGGGACTGAAACAGCCGGTGGCACAGGGAGGACAGGCTAAGGCGCAGGCAGGACTCAAGCAGATCGGGATTCAGACAACCAACGATATCAAGAGTTCCGTGGAAGAGAAATCACTGGATATCCCGAGCTTCTTACGTAAATAGAATTTATGATAATATGAAAAGATATGAAATACCACAGGAGAGTATCCTGTGGTATTTTAATGCGCAGCCCCATGCAGAGGAAGATAGCTCTTCCCTACTATATAGCACAGGAATAAAAGCTTTCTGCTCGAATTTTGCTGTTACTTGTCTGGAAAAATAGGGGAAATGCTCCCTGATTGTGACAGAATATGCGCCCGGTATTTCCTATAATGAAAAGGAAATACGGAGGTGGAATGTGTATTACAAATTATATATTGACAGTGTTTTCATCCTGCAGATGACGACTGATCTGTATCTGCTGTCCCTCGCCGGACAAATTATGCGGCGTACTGCCACGCGCCGGAAACTCTGGCTGGGAGCGGCGGTGGGAGCCGGGATGGGCTGCCTGTGTCTGATGCTGCCGGTTTTCACGGTAGGAGGCAGACTTCTGCTCGGTTCTGTGCCTGTCAGTATGTGTATGATGTGTCTCACCTATCAGATACACGGTGTGCGCAGCCTTCTTAAAGCGTCTCTCCTGATGGCTGCCGCCGGCTTTTTTTTAGGCGGCGGTATGATATGGATTCTCAATCGCCTGAGAGCCGTTGTGAAGGGGAGTGGAAGTCTTTTCTTAACCCTGACGGCGGGCGCGCTGTCCTATCTGGCGCTGAGAGCCGTTTTGCAGTGGCTGTTGAAGAGACGGGAGGACAGTATGCGGACTGTGCGTGTTTATGTGCCATCGCTGGGACAGGAAATCCGCATAAGGGCGCTGGTGGATACGGGAAATCATCTGTCAGATCCCATGAGCGGCGCGCCGGTGAGCGTAATCAGCGGGAAAATCGCCCGCTGTATGGCGTCATGTCTGTCTCGGGAAAAGTTTCACGCGGTTCCTTACAGAAGCGTGGGGAAACAGGGCGGGATTCTCCCCGCCTACGAACTGCCGGAAATGCTGATAGAGGAAGCGGGAGGGACACTCAAAAGGGAACATGTCATAGTTGCGGTTTGTGATACGGGAATATCGGAGGAAAGTGACTACCAGATGATATTACACCCCGGGCTATTAGAAAACTAGGAGGAAAAAAGATGGTTTTAAAAGTGGCAATTCCCGGCAAGATTCAGTTTAAGATGGTTCACAGGGACCAGAAGTTCCTGATGACCAAACAGGGGGATATTCATTACATAGGAGGGGCAGAGGTTCTGCCGCCGCCTCTCGAAAGCGAAAGGGAAAATGAGATCATCAGTGATCTGGGAACGGAATATGAGGACGAGGCAAAATCGATTCTGATAGAACATAACTTAAGACTGGTGGTGTACATAGCGAAAAAGTTTGACAATACAGGCGTGGGTGTGGAGGATCTGATTTCCATCGGCACGATCGGACTGATCAAGTCCATCAACACTTTTAATCCAGGCAAGAATATCAAACTGGCGACCTACGCTTCGCGCTGCATTGAGAATGAAATTCTGATGTACTTGAGGAGGAATAACAAGCATCGGATGGAAGTTTCCATCGATGAGCCCTTAAATGTGGACTGGGACGGCAATGAACTTTTACTTTCCGATATTCTGGGAACGGATGAGGATGTGATTTACAAGGACCTGGAGGATGAAGTGGAGAGGAAACTGCTGATCCGGGCGATCGCCAAACTGTCTGAGCGGGAGCAGACGATCATCCGCCTGCGCTTCGGAATCGGGAATGCGGAGGGGAAGGAACTGACACAGAAGGAGGTGGCGGAACTGCTCGGAATTTCACAGTCCTATATTTCCAGACTGGAGAAAAAGATTATGCGGCGGCTGAAAAAGGAGATGAGTAAGGATAATTAATGCCGAAATGCGTCGAATTGATCGGAGATTTGTTTGCTTTTTGTCTCTGGTGCGCGTATAATAAAAGTGGAATTGCATGTTACATAGTTAGTATGGGGGACAAATGAAAAAAATAATTTTGATTGTCGATGATGACAGACTGACGCTGTCCACGGCGCAGAAGCTCCTTGGGGGAGAGTACAAGGTGGTCGCCGTAAATTCGGGGAAACAGGCATTTAAGTATCTGGAGCGTCACATGCCGGATCTGATTCTTCTGGATATCAACATGCCGGAGATCGGCGGCTTTGAGGTGATGGCGACATTGCAGAAAGATCCGCGCTGGTGCAAAATTCCCGTGATCTTTCTGACGGCTGACCGCAGCGCTGAGACGGAGATCGAGTGTTTCCGCGTGGGTGCAAACGATTATATTGCCAAACCTTTTGAGCCGAATATTATGCAGAGCCGGATCAAAAGCACCATTGAGCTGGACGGTTATCGGAAGGACCTGCAGCGCAGACTGGACGAAAAGACGAAGGAGATGGAGCGCATCACGATTCAGGCAATTATGACGGTTGCCAATACGGTGGATGCGAAGGATGACTATACAAAAGGACACTCCATGCGGGTGGCAGCGTACTCTGAGCTCCTTGCACAGCGTCTGGGCTGGTCTGAGGAGGAGATTCAGAACATTTATTATGTGGCGATGCTGCATGATGTGGGTAAGATTGGTGTGCCCGATGCCGTGCTCAACAAACCCTTTAAACTGACTGATTTGGAGTTCCGCCTGATCAAGGGGCATACCCTTGTGGGCGCTGAGATTTTAAACGACTTTAAGATGTTTCCCAATGTCAATGTGGGCGCGAAGTATCACCATGAGCGCTATGACGGAAAGGGATATCCGGAAGGATTAAAGGGAGAAAGCATTCCTCTGGTGGCGAGGGTGATCGGGCTGGTGGATTCCTACGACGCCATGACCAGCAACCGCGTGTACCGCAGGCGGCTGAACGACGATGTGGTCATGCAGGAACTGGAGAAAGGGAAGGGAAGCCAGTGGGATCCCGAGCTGGTAGATATTTTTGTGAATTTAATCAGAGAGGGCGCTCTGGAAAAAATGTGGATGCCTGAGGAAGATCTGGCGACGCCGATTTTCGACAGCGGCAAGATCGTGGGCATCACCATGGGCAATGAGGACATATTGGAGTCACCCGTCGATTATCTGACCGGGCTGCTCAGCAGACAGAAGGGAGAACATGACATCTCCTTAAGCCTGCGCGCAGAGGGTGGCGCTTTAATGCTGATTGATCTGGATCACTTCCGCCAGATTAATGATGTGCACGGTCATCTGATGGGGGATTACGCTTTAAAGACGGTGGCTGATGTGCTGAGGGGAGTATGTGAGAACGAGATTGCCTGCCGGACCGGCGGGGATGAGTTCCTGTATTATCTGCCGGGCGTGACGGACGAGGAAGTTGTCACGCGGAAGGTGGAAGGACTTCTGGAAGCTTTCCGCCAAAAACAGGAGGAGACCGAGGTGCTGAAGGACGCGGAACTTTCCGTGGGCATCAGCATTTCCGGCACAGACGGAAGAGAGTTTGAGGAGCTTTACAGGAGAGCTGACAAGGCGCTCTATCTCGTGAAACAGAGCAGAGGGAACCATTACGGATTCTTCCAGAGATCCGGCATTCTGCGGACGCCTGAACAGTCCCAGAGTGATCTGGATAAGATTATGGACGCAATCAAGAACCGGGAGACATACCAGGGAGCGTTCCAGGTGGATTACGACGAGTTCAACCATGTGTATGATTTTGTGAAACATATGTCGGCGCGCAGCAAGAAGGAGACGCAGCTTCTGCTCTTTACCCTGTTTTCATCTACCGGCAGCGAGGTGAAACTGGAGCGCATGGAGACCGCCATGCAATGCATGGAGCAGGCGATCTGCAAATCCCTGCGCGGCGTGGACGTGGGCGCGAGATACAGCAGTTCGCAGTTTCTGGTGATCCTTTTAGGCACGGAGCGGGAGAATGTGCGCGTGGTCACGGACCGTATCGTGCAGAATTATTTCAAGCTTTACGGGGAAAAGGATATCACGCTGACTTATGATATTGCGAAGTTTGGGTGAGAACCGATGTGAAAGAAGATAGGGGATAGAAGAATGTGGGATTCTTCTGTCCCTTGTTTGTTTGGTGTCGGATATATGGATGGAAAGATTGGGGGAAACTTATGGGACAGATCAATTTACAATTTCATGCCCGACGAAAGGAAACGGAGTTGTCTGAATCCAGCATGGGGGTTGTATCAGATGACACGATTGACGCTTTATGGGAAAAAGTGATTAGGCAATTTAAAAAAGGATTACTGAAAGGCGCCTATGTCGTAACGCCGAATGGGAATAGTAGATATTATCCCGGGCATTGGTACACACAGGGCGCAAAAGATGCGTATGAAAAGGGCGTAAGGATTAGGCCGTTGGCCGGATGGAATCAATATATACTGAAAAGGGAAAGCGAATGAAGAAATTGGCGGAGCTGTTTTGGTAGATAATAGGGAATATTTTGAAACGAGATTGGGACAGAAAAATGATTTATCAGAAGCTGCAATCAGGGAAACAAGTGGGAACTGATAAAAGAATAGATAAAAGCGGTGTTTTTTATTGGTATTCCTATGCCGTACAGAAGGTGGATGATGAAACCGGCAGTCTGGTATGGGCGGTTTTGTCAAAATGGAAGGGCATCTATCATTTTTCGACTTATTATGCGAGTCTGGAAGCGCTGGAACGGGGGATGTAGACAGGATATGGAAAAGAATACTATTTGACTAAGACATAAAAACAGTTGACTTGTATATAATAGCAACATATAATAAAAGTACGATAAATAGTACTGTTTCAAGTACGGGAAGAGGTGCTTTATGATTGCAACGAAACAGATGGATTTAAGAGCAAATATAAAAAAATATTTTGATATAGCATTTAATGGTGAGCCGGTGATTGTGTCACGTAAAGAAAATAAAAATGTTGTTATCATTTCAGAAACGGAATATAACGAATTGGCGAAAGCCAGACAGAATGCCGAGTATTTGACAAAATTGAACAGAGCGGATGAACAGATCAAAAATGGACAGGTAGTTACGAAAACGATGGATGAGCTTCTGGCAATGGAGGAATAATCTATGAAGATTACTTTTGCGGAAGAAGGATGGAGTGAATATCTCTATTGGCAGATTCAGGATAAAAAGGTCTTAAAGAAGATAAATCAATTGTTACAAAGCATAGAACGAGACGGAGCGATGCAGGGGATAGGAAAGCCTGAACCTTTGAGATATGGAAAATCGGGATCATTTAGCAGGAGAATAGATGAGGCAAATCGTCTTGTTTACGAGATTTCAGATAATCAAATAATTGTGAAATCTTGTAAGGGCCATTATAGTGATTAGGGACAAATACCCCGCCGGATGTTCGTCTATGGAGGCGTTTATATTGCGGAAATTATGGATGATGAAACCGGCAGTCTGGTATGGGCGGTTCTGTCAAAATGGAAGGGCATCTATCATTTTTCGGCTTATTATGCGAGTCTGAAAAATGTGATTTGACCGGGAGAGGGGAGCCCCTCCCGGTTTCTTACGCCGTCAGATACAGCCGCATAGTCTTAAGAGCATTCTTCTCAAGCCTTGACACCTGCGCCTGCGAGATGCCGATTTTTTCGGCGACTTCCATCTGTGTTTTCCCCTCGAAGAAACGCAGGGAGATGATCTCATATTCCCGTTTGGTCAGTTTTTTCATGGCTTCTGTCAGGGAAATATGCTCCACCCAGACCTCCTCGCCATTTTTCTTGTCGCTGATCTGGTCCATCACATAGAGCGTGTCGCCGCCGTCGGTGTAGACAGGTTCGTAAAGGCTTAGGGGGCTCTGGATGGCGTCCAAGGCATAGACGATATCCTCCTTGGGAATGCCGATTTCCGTGGCAATTTCCGTGACGGTAGGTTCGCGGGAGTTGGTTCGGGTCAGGTGCTCCTTGGCGTAGATCGCCTTGTAGGCGGTGTCCTTTAAGGAGCGGGAAACCCGTATGGAGTTGGCGTCGCGGAGATAACGTCTGATCTCCCCGACGATCATAGGTACAGCATAGGTACTGAACTTTACATTGAGAGAGCTGTCAAAGTTGTCGATTGCTTTAATCAGTCCGACGCAGCCGATCTGGAAAAGATCGTCCACATTTTCGCTGCTGGAGTGAAAGCGTTTGATCACGCTTAAGACGAGACGGAGATTGCCGTTGATATATGCCATTCGTGCTTCCTGATCGCCTTCTTCAATTCTTTTAAACAATTCTTCTTTTTCCGCATTTTTTAATAGCGGCAGTTTGGCAGTGTTGACGCCGCAGATTTCTACTTTTCCCTGTACCATGACGCTACCACCCTTTCGTGTAAGTTTTGTTTTCTTTTTTTGTATGTAACAAGCATGTGCGATTCGGGGGAAATTATTCACAAAATCTTAAGAAAAAACGGTGGATAAGATTTTACAAACAGGAACTTTTTTGATACCATAGTCTATGGACAAAATTTAAGACATAAGATAAACGAGGAGTGATGGTTATGGTTTGCAAAAAATGCGGCGCGCCTCTTTTGGAGGATGATCAGTTCTGTCCTGAGTGCGGTGCGAAGGTTATAAGAAAAAAGAAGTGTCCTGAATGTGGAGAGACGCTTCGGGAAGGCACCCGTTTCTGCCCGAGCTGCGGTGCAGAAGTGGGAGAGGGACGTCCTGTGAAGCGGGCGGAAGCTGAAGAAACAGTCAGGCGGAGAGAGGTTTCAGATGAAGCGCCGAGAAGGAAGGCAGACTCCGAAGAGGCGCCGAGGAGAAGAGCGGATTCGGATGAAGCGCCGAGAAGGAAGGCGGACTACGAAGAGGCGCCGAGAAGAAGAGCAGATTCGGATGAAACGCCGAGAAGGAGGGCGGACTACGAAGAGGCGCCGAGGAGAAGAGCAGATTCGGATGAAGCGCCGAGAAGAAAGGCAAATCCGGCTGCGCCCAGAAAGAAGGCGAATCCTGCGCCGCCGCCGAAAAAACGCCCGGTACAGGATGAGAGACCCAGAAGGAGAAGAGACTGGGAGGAAGACGACTGGGATGATGATGAGGATGACGACGAGGAGAGTGTAGATATTCTGTCTATTATGACGGTAGCCGTCGGCTGTATTCTTCTGGTGATTGTGGCAGTGCTGGGCTTCAACCTCTACCGGCGGTATGTGCCTAAAAACTATGATAAGGCAGCCAGTGAGCAGGAAATGGAGGAGGAAGCCGGAGAAAACAGCGAAGATGGCGGGGAAGAGCAGGAAGACGGTCAGAGACTGGAAGAACCTTCAGAGGATTTTGTGGATGAGCCGGAAGTTACCGCTTCTGCCGCAGGTACGATTGTCGCGATCGCTGATGTGAGAATCCGGGACAACCCGAGTACGCAGGGCACGACGGTTATTACGATGGCGAAAGAAGGGGAAAGTTATGAGTATACGGAAACCGTGGAAGGCGGTCACTGGTATAAGATCATTCTTCCCGAGGAATATGGATATGAGTTTGGTTATATCAGTGCGGATTATGTAGAGGAGCAGTGATTCCTTATCGGTCAGAACAATAAAACAGGAACCTCTTTCGGGCGGCAGCATATGATAATAAAAAGCCCGGGGAGGTTCCTATGTTATTTTCGGAATTAAAGAAAAAGGAAGTCATCAACCTGAAAAACTGCGAGCGGCTGGGTAAGGTGAGCGATTTTGAATTCGACGAGTGCACGGGGCAGATTTTCAAGCTGATTATTCCGGGAGACAATAAATGGTGTGGACTGTTCTGCAATGAGCCGGACTATGTAATCTGCTATAAGGATATCAAAAAGATCGGACCGGACATTATAGTCGTGGATATATGCCTGTAATTTGGTTTCCATAAGATAGTTGACATAATGATTATTTTATCCTATAATGATCATGTTGGGTGCAGCGATCTGCCTGCGGCTCAAGTACAGGGGGATAAGGAGGATATCCGGGATGAAATGCCCATTTTGTGGTCATGAAAATACGAGAGTCATTGACAGCAGACCGGCGGAGGACAACAGTTCTATCCGCAGGCGGCGCGTCTGTGACGAGTGTGACAAGCGGTTTACTACTTATGAGAAGGTGGAGACGATACCGCTTATTGTCATTAAGAAGGACAATAACAGGGAGACCTATGACAGAGCCAAGATCGAAGCGGGTGTGTTAAGGGCATGTCACAAGAGGCCCATCAGCGCAAACCAGATCAACCAGCTGGTGGACGAGGTAGAGACAGAAATCTTTAACCGGGAAGAAAAGGAAATTCCCAGTCAGGTGATCGGCGAACTTGTGATGAATAAGCTTAAGGATTTAGAGGCGGTAGCATATGTCAGATTCGCTTCGGTGTACAGGGAGTTTAAGGATATCAACACCTTTATGGAAGAACTGAAAAATGTGCTGGACAAATAGGCGGCGAATAAAAACACCTTGCGTTATCGCGAGGTGTTTTGTATGATGTACACGAAAGCAATGAGCAGCGCCAAAGATGGCAGAGATGAATCGACAGCTTGCAGGCGGATTTGTCTATGTCATCTTTGATAGGGTGAATGCCCGTGAGCGAGGAAGGACGAAGGCTTTTCGAGCTGCGCTGCGAATGAAAGTTAAAAGGAGCACAGCGATGGCAGGGCTTACATGCTTTTACCCGGATGTATATCTGGATTCCACATATGAAATTGATTTTGAGGCGTTGTACCGGGAAGGATTCCGCGGCGTCATATTTGACATTGACAATACGCTCGTGCCCCACGGTGCACCTGCAGACGCGCGCAGCGTGGCACTCTTTGAGAGGCTTAAGAATATCGGGTTTGAGTGTGTACTTTTGTCAAACAACAAGGAACCGAGAGTGAAGATGTTTAACGATAAAGTGCATTCGCGCTATATTTATAAGGCGGGGAAACCGGGGAAAAAGGGATATCTGCGCGCTATGGAGCTGATGAAAACGGAGCCTTCCACCACGCTTTTTGTGGGGGATCAGCTTTTTACGGACGTGTGGGGAGCGAAGCGTGTCGGGATTTTGACTTATCTGGTCAAGCCTATACACCCGAAGGAAGAAATTCAGATTGTCCTAAAGCGGCGGCTTGAATGGATTGTTCTGTTTTTTTACAGGAGATATTTGAAAAAGCAGGGGCAGAGACGGCGGTAGACGGTTTGTGCGGCGCAGGGCGATGAATGTAGAGGCAGGGAAAACAGGCAGGGCGCGCATGTGGGTAAAGGAGACCCGGCAGGCGTGCGTGGAGGGAAAAACAGATGGAAATAAACGGCAGGACAAGGACATGCGGGCTGATCGGAAACCCGGTGGAGCACACCCTTTCACCGGTGATACATAACACGTTGGCGGAGAGATTCGGGCATAATCTGGTGTATGTGCCTTTTCCCGTGGAGGCGGGGCGGATCGGTGAGGCGGTTGCCGGGGCATCGGCGCTGCAGATTCTGGGGCTCAATGTGACGGTTCCCTACAAGGGCGAGGTGATTCCCTGCCTGCGGGAAGTGGATTCCCTGGCGGCTTCCATCGGCGCGGTCAATACTCTGGTGCCGGTGCAGGGCGGGTTCAAGGGCTATAATACGGATATGGAAGGGCTTTACCGCGCCATGATGACAGAGGGCATACGGATCGCGGAGGAGGAGATTATTTTACTTGGCGCGGGAGGCGCGTCGCGTGCCGTGGCATATCTGTGTGCAGTAAAAGGCGCGAATCGGGTTTTTCTTTTGAACCGCACGTTAGAAAAAGCGCAGAATGTAGCGGATGAGGTAAACCGTGCGGCAAAACGGCAGGTGATTTTTCCGATGGCGCTTGCTGATTTCGGCAGTCTGCCGGACCGAAAGTTTCTGGCGATACAGGGCACTTCCGTGGGGCTTGCGCCGCATGTGGATGATGTGGTGATTGATGATAAAAGATTTTACAAGAAGGTACACACGGGCTTTGACCTGATATACAGCCCGTGGGAGACGCGTTTTATGAAACTGGTGAAAGAGAACGGCGGTCACGCATATAATGGACTGAAAATGCTTCTCTACCAAGGGATTATCGCCTATGAACTGTGGAACGGGGTAAAGGTATCCGAGGGGGACGCGGATGCGGTTTATGAGAAATTGAAAGAACACTTTGTATAAATTTGGGGGATGTACGGCGGACAAAGGGCAGGTCATCACGGCAGACTGTCCCGACATGGAGGAAAATATGGGAAATGTCATATTGATCGGATTTATGGGATGCGGCAAGTCTACGGTCGGTCTTCGGCTCTCTTACCGGCTGCGTCGGACGATCATTGATACGGATAAGGAGATAGAGAAGGAAGAGCACAGAACCATATCGGAGATTTTTGCGGCAGACGGCGAAGCATATTTCCGGGACAGGGAGACGGCAGTCTTACGAAAGCTTAAGAACAGCGCAAATAACCAGATTATATCGGTGGGCGGCGGGCTGCCGATGCGCGAGGAGAACAGGGCGCTTCTGCATGAACTGGGACAGGTTTTTTATCTGCGCGCCGAGGGCGGGACGATTTATGAAAGGGTAAAAGACGACACCACAAGACCGCTTTTGCAGGTGGATGACCCGCTTAAGAAAATAGAGACGCTTATCAGGGAGAGGGATCCTTATTACAGGGCGGCGGCTGACGTGGCGATTACTGTGGACGGTAAGAGCTTTTCGCAGATTCTGGATGAGATAGAGGCACATGTAAATGAGAAGGAGAGGACGATTTCAGTGGAGGGATGAGAGATGAAGATACTGGTAATTAACGGACCGAATCTGAATTTTCTGGGGATTCGGGAGAAGAGTGTGTACGGCACGCAGGATTATGACTATCTGCTGCAGATGATCGCAAAAAAGGGCGAGGAGACGGGCAGCGTCATAGAGGTGTTCCAGAGCAACCATGAGGGCGCGATCATTGATCGGATTCAGGACGCCTATTTCGACGGTACGGAAGGGATGGTGATCAATCCGGGCGCCTTTACCCATTACAGCTATGCCATCAGGGACGCGCTGGCAAGCATTACCGTGCCTAAGGTAGAAATCCATATTTCCGATATCACGCAGAGGGAGGAATTCCGTAAAATATCGGTGACGGCGCCGGTCTGCGACAGACAGATTTACGGACAGGGGCTGGACGGATATCTGCAGGCGATTGACTTTATTCTTGGCAGTTCAGTTTGACAACATTATGTTTTTTAAGAAAGTGGTTGAAAAATAGATTTTTTTAGTATAAACTAGAAAAGAATTATATTTGTGAAAGCTTAGGAGGAGATAGGAATATGGTATCAGCGGGTGATTTCCGAAATGGCATTACCGTCGAGATGGAGGGTAATGTTTTTCAGATAATTGAGTTTCAGCATGTAAAACCGGGCAAAGGCGCAGCTTTTGTCAGGACGAAGCTGAAAAATATCATCAACGGGGGTGTGGTGGAGAAGAGTTTCCGTCCCACTGAGAAATTCCCTCAGGCACGTATTGACAGAAAGGACATGCAGTATTTATATTCTGACGGCGACCTGTTCAATTTTATGGACACGGAGACCTACGACCAGATCGCGCTGAACGCGGAGGCAGTAGGCGACGCGCTGAAATTTGTGAAAGAGAACGAGATGGTTAAGATCTGTTCTTACAACGGCAATGTGTTCGCAATTGAGCCGCCGCTGTTTGTAGAACTGGAGATCACCGACACGGAGCCGGGATTTAAGGGGGATACCGCGACAGGCGCGACAAAGCCCGCGATCGTGGAGACCGGTGCGAAGGTTATGGTGCCGCTGTTTGTGGAAAACGGCGAGAAGATCAAGATCGACACCAGATCAGGCGAGTATCTGTCCAGAGTATAAAAGTATTACATGAGTCAAAGCCCATAAGACAATATAGACTTAGGTCTGTGTTGTCTTTTTCTTTACCCAATATGCCCGGAGAGAATGGGAAAGGAAAATATGGGATTTCAAAAATTTGTAGAGAATATCGTGGATTTATTACAGGAAAGAATGGGGGATGCCTATGAGATCAGGGTACTCCATGTGACCAAAAACAATGACGTGGAGCAGACGGGAATCGCCATCACAAGGCAGGAGGACAGCATTTTTCCGACTATTTATCTGGAGGGGCTTTATCAGGAGTACAGGGAAGGTGAAATGCTCGGCGTGCTTGTGGAACGGATCATCAACTGCCACGAGGAACAGTCCATGGCGCTGGAGCTGGACATGGATTTTTTTCGTGATTATGGCAGGGTGAAGGACAGAATCTTCTATAAGCTGGTCAGTCTGGAAAAGAATAAGAAGTTTTTAAGGGACGCACCCCATCTGAGGTGGCATGATCTGGCGATTGTGTTTTACTATGCGCTGGAAAAGGATATGGTTGAGGGCGGTTCTATTACGATTAAAAGGCAGCATATGCTGATGTGGAAACAGAATGCGGAATCGCTTTATCGGACCGCCAGACGAAACACGAAGCGTGACATGCCGGAACTTCTCGTCTCCATGGGCGAACTGATTTCGGAGATGACAGGCGTTTCCGTGCGGGAGGATGACGCGACACCGATGTATGTGCTGACCAATCAGGAAAAGCGCTTTGGCGCTTCGGCAATGCTGTACTCTGAAAAGATCGGGCAGCTGGCGGAGCGGTTTGGCTGTGATGTGCTGATTCTGCCAAGTTCAGTCCATGAGGTGCTGCTGATACCTGACGACCATATCCGGGAATATGCCTTTTACAGACAGATGGTGGCGGAGGTCAACCGGACGCAGGTGGAGCCGGAGGAGGTGCTTTCTTACGGGTTATACCGTTACTGCCGAAAAGAAGCGGAAATAGAGGAAATTATTTCATAAATTGATTTCTTAGGCTTGATTACTTGACAAGTGTGCCCGCTTGCGGTATGATACAAAAGATGTAACAAATTCGTAACAATTTTGTGGGTTGCAAAAAGTTTGTTTCATCAAGGCGGGCACCCGTAGTCTAATGGATAAAACGTAGGCCTCCGACGCCTTTGATGCAGGTTCGAGTCCTGTCGGGTGCATAGGGTTATGAGTTTCCGGGACGATATGCTGATATTGTCCCGGAAATTCTGAGACTGGAGGAGTTCTGAATATGACAAACAATACAATATGGGAGGGTCTGAAAGCCAAGTTTGAAGCGCTCATAAACTGGCTGGTACGATATTCCAAAATTGTTCTTCCTATTATTTTGGTAGTCTGTGTCGCTCTGACGATTGTGATAGCGGTTCATGCGAACAAGCGGAAGATAGAGCAGGAAGAAACGGCGGTTGCGCCGGAAGAAATGACAGGTGAAGGTGAGGCGCTGCTTGATGTGCCGGAGGTGCCTTTAGAGAAAGATGCCGTCCCGGGAATCAATGAACTGTTTGACGTCTACTATAAAGCGATGGTGGAAGGCGATACCGCTACCATGGAGAAACTGGTCTATTATATGGACGCGACGGAGATCCTGAGAGCGGCGGAGACAAGCAAATATATTGATTCCTATCCGCCTCTGGAGATTTATACGAAGGCGGGACCGAAGGAAGGCACGTATATCGCCTATGTTTATGCGGAGTTAAAGTTCCATGATTATGACAAACCGATTCCCGGTATGCGGACGTATTATGTATGCACCAATGAAGACGGCGAACTTTACATCAATGAGGACGGCGAGGAGAGCGATAACGAGCTTCATTACATGCGGGAAATCCAGCTGCAGGGTGATGTGATTGATCTGAATAACAAGGCGGCTGAAGCTTATAACAAGATGGTGGTAGATGATCCGCAGCTGGCTGATTTTCTTTTAGAACTGCGTGCGGAGATCGAGAAAAACGTAGGCGAAGCGCTCGCGCGTGCAGAGGAGAGCGAGGCGCCGGAAGAAGGGACGGAGGAAGAAACGTCCGAGGAGACGCCAGAAGAAGAGCCTGTTGAGGTAGTCACCAAGGTTAAGACGACGGATGTGGTCAATATAAGAACGTCTGACAGTGAGACCGCGGATAAGCTGGGCAAGGCGGCTGTGGGAGATGAATTTGAACTGCTGGAAGAGAAAGGCAACGGCTGGAGTAAGGTCAGGTACGACGGAGGCGAAGCTTATATCAAAAGCGATTTCTTGGAGCCTTCCGAGATGATGGCAGCTTCCAATGATGAGCAGACTGATGACGGGGAGGAAGAGGAACCGCAGGAACAGGAACTGCAGGAACAGGCGGATAACACCGATGATTCCGCGGCGACAAACGGCACGGTACGGGTGAAAGAGACCGTCAGAATCCGAAGCGGCGCAAGCGAGAGCTCCGAGAAGATAGCGACTGCCTATATGGGGGAAACCTTTGATGTGATTATGAAACAGGCGGATGGCTGGACGAAGATTAAGTACAACGGACAGACGGCTTATGTGAAGTCGGACTATGTGGAGTGACATTGTTTAAAAGCCGAATAAAACGGAAAGACTGGACAGATAAGAGTATTTTCTCTTATCTGTTTTTTTTCGCGCATAAGCGGATCGAAGCGGAACGGAGACCGCGAGTGAGAGATGCGGGGCATCTCGATCTGCTTATGCGCGCGGCAGGCAGCGTAATGAAGGAAAGGAGCCCTATCCATGAAACATGATGACGAGATGGTTTTGCGGGAAATACAAAAAAGTACACAGATGGGAATGACGGCGATTGATACCATTCTGGATAAGATCGGAAATGATGATTTCGCCATAACCCTGTCCAGACAGTCCCTGCATTATGCGGACATTCATAACCGGGCATTAGATCAGATTTTGCAGCAGGAAGGGGAGGGGTATCGCGGCAGCCAAGTCGGGGAAATGATGCTGAAGGGCAGCATACATGCAAATACAGCTTTCAATGTCAGCACGGAGCATCTGGCGGAGATGATGATTCAGGGGAGTAACCGTGGGATCACCAGCATGTATAAGAGTTTGAAACACAACAGGCTTGCCACGGACGCGACCGTGGAACTGGCAAAGGAACTGATGGATTTTGAGGAAAAAAGTATAGAGCGGCTGAAAGAATATCTGTAAAGAATGCTGCGGAAGGCGCAGCTTTATGAGGATGCCGGATTCGTTTGGTCTGTATACAAGTATTTTGGTATTATTGTACAATATATCTAAAAATGTAAAGGAAATTTTTACACTTTAATTCGCTAAATTATCTTGTGGATTTCCATACGGCATACTATAATGGTACGTGGTAATGTATACAAGCAAGAAGGAGGACATAACACAATGTCATATGTTGATGAGGTTTATGAGTTAGTTGTAGCGAAGAATCCCGCTCAGCCTGAGTTCCATCAGGCAGTAAAAGAGGTATTGGAGTCCCTGCGTGTTGTGATTGAGGCGGATGAGGACGCTTACAGAAAGGATGCGCTTTTGGAGCGTCTGACGGTTCCGGAGAGAATCGTGCAGTTCCGTGTTCCCTGGGTGGATGACAAGGGACAGGTACAGGTAAATAACGGATTCCGCGTGCAGTTTAACAGCGCGATCGGCCCTTACAAGGGAGGCTTACGTTTCCATCCTTCCGTAAACCTGGGTATCATCAAATTCCTGGGCTTTGAGCAGATTTTCAAAAATTCCCTGACGGGTCTGCCAATCGGCGGCGGCAAGGGCGGCTCTGATTTCGATCCTAAGGGAAAATCCGACCGAGAGGTGATGGCGTTCTGCCAGAGCTTTATGACAGAACTTTGCAGACATATCGGCGCGGACACCGACGTGCCTGCGGGTGATATCGGCGTTGGCGGCCGCGAGATCGGTTTTATGTTCGGACAGTATAAGAGAATCCGCAACCTGTATGAAGGCGTGCTGACAGGTAAAGGTCTCACTTACGGCGGCTCTCTTGCAAGAACGGAAGCAACAGGCTATGGTCTGCTTTATCTGACAGAGGAAATGCTTAAGTGCAACGGCAAGGATATCAAAGGCAAGACGATCGCTGTGTCCGGCGCGGGCAACGTGGCGATCTACGCGATCCAGAAAGCGCAGCAGCTTGGCGGCAAGCCTGTGACCTGCTCCGATTCCACGGGCTGGATTTATGATCCCGACGGCATCGACGTAGCGACCCTGCAGGAAGTAAAGGAAGTGAAGCGTGCACGTCTGACAGAGTACGCGGCAAAGCGTCCTAACGCGGAGTATCATGAGAAGAAGAACGGTGAGCACGGCGTATGGAGCGTGAAGTGCGATATCGCCCTTCCCTGCGCGACCCAGAACGAGCTGGATTTAGAGGATGCGAAGATGCTTGTGGCGAACGGCTGCTTCGCGGTGGCAGAGGGTGCGAACATGCCTACCACCATGGAGGCGACGGAGTATCTGCAGAAGAACGGCGTGCTGTTCTGCCCCGGCAAGGCATCAAACGCAGGCGGCGTGGCAACCTCCGCACTGGAAATGAGCCAGAACTCCGAGAGACTTTCCTGGACGTTCGAGGAAGTAGACTCCAAGCTGCAGGGTATTATGGTGAATATCTTCCACAGTCTGGACGAGGCTTCCAAGAAGTACGGAAAAGAGGGAGATTACGTTGCCGGTGCGAATATCGCGGGCTTCCTGAAGGTGGCGGAAGCGATGAAGGCACAGGGGATTGTTTAAGAAGTAGGGATTGAATGGAAAAGCAGGGAACAAGTCGTTTTAAAAGTGGCTGGTTCTCTGCTTTATTGTTTGTCAGTAAAAGTTGATTTTCAAGGATGTTTCCCAGTATAGTCTCGCAATCCCGTTTGAAACTGCCATAATCGGATTCCGGCACCGGCGGATCATGTTCCGTCCAGGGCTTGGATAAGTTGCCGTCAAATACATTCGCTGTAGATATATACAGTAAACGTATCCGTTTCCCGGACAGCCAATCCGCCAATGCTTTATGAAAATTCATTTGTGACTGGTAGTCTCCGCGAATGGAAGAAATGACGATTTCCGGGTTTTCATAAGCTAAGATTTCCAGCAATTTATTCGGTTCTTCTGCCAGCAGCTGATATCCGTTTTTCGGCGCATGATGTCCCGCTGCCGGAATGATCTGGTAACTGTCACCCAAACCCGAAATAATTGATTGTCCTACAAAACTATTGCAGCCAAGCAGCAGAACTTTCTTTTTCGTTTTGGCACTCCTGATAAATAGTATATCTGATTATCCTTTTCAAAACAACAGTATTATGCTAAAATAGGTTTGATGGAAGCATAGCTCAGCTGGGATGAGCGCTCGCCTGACTAGCGGGAGGTCAAGGGTTCGAGCCCCTTTGCTTCCATTTTTCATTGCCTTTTTGTAGGGCGTGAGGAGCTAGGAGAAATCGTTCTGACAGGGAGGAGAAAAGACATGTCTGGACATTTGGGATTTTCGTATGTGGGGCTGGTATTTCTGATGATGCTGTTTGTGCCGAATCTGATCTGGAAGAAAAGACAGCCGCAGGGTTATAGCGCAGAAAACGAAAACAGGATTTTGGCTTTGCTGGAAAGAGCGGGGGAGGCGCTGACGACATGCTGTGTCCTGATCTTTTCGGATTTCAATCTGCGGGCGTGGTCACATTGGTCATGGTGGCTTGTGGCGGCGGCTGTTCTGATGGTCATGTACGAAATCTGGTGGGTGCGGTATTTTAGGAGTGAGCGCAGGTTAGCTGATTTTTACAGCAGCCTGTTGGGTATTCCTGTGGCTGGCGCGACACTGCCGGTGCTGGCGTTCATTCTGCTCGGCATTTATGGAAAGGTAATATGGTTGTTAATTGCCAGTGTGATTTTAGGAGTAGGGCATATCGGGATTCATCTGCGGCATCGGAGGGAGATAGGGCGGTTAAGCGTGTAGCCCACTAGGATTATGTCTTTTTGCTTACATCAGTTCAAATCCAGTTTCGAGAAATCCAGCCACAGATTTTCGAAAATCCCCGCTTTCACCTGTTTGGTAAATGAGTAGAGCATGGGCTTATTCCATGACTCTGCTGCCAATGCGCAGGCGCCGTCTGTTGGTTGTGCTGTGTCGCTGTGCGCAAAATCATACACGGTAACTGTTTCCTTCTCAGGGTCCACAATCCAATATTCACGCACGCCCGTCTCGCAGTATAATTTGACTTTCCTTTCACAATCCATTTTCACGCTGGAAGGCGACAAAATCTCAATCACCCAGTCCGGCGCGCCATAGCAGCCCTTTTCGTCAAGCTTTTCATGGTCGCAGACTACGGAAATATCCGGCTCCACATAGTTGCGGTTGTCTTTTTTGATGCGCACCGCAAAGGGCGCGGCGTACACCTTACAGTTTCCTTTATTTTTACGAATATAGGATTTGATTTCAAAGGATAATTCCATAACGATATCTTGATGGATCCGCAAAGGCGCGTCCATCCGAAACATTTCCCCATCAATCAGTTCTGCGCGTTCCCCTTCGGGTAGTGCCTCGATATCCGCGAGCGTATAGCCTTTCCCACCTTTGAGTTTCATAAACCGTTCCCTCGTTTCTGTTTCGTTCCATTCTCGCAGTTTTCTGACTTCCATAGTCTTTCCTCCTGTTTGGCAGGAGAAATTCGGACAGTATCTGTTTGGAATCTCCTGCTCTTAAATTGTGTTGGTTGATTTAAAAGCATAGAAATTCTGAATTACAGACCGGAAACCGAAAATGTATCAGTTTGTTTGACTCCGCCATATAAATGATATGCCGGATATTTGTTATCAAGAAAGATATATGCTTTGCGTTCATTATAAGGGGCGGCATACGAAATGTCAAGGAAAATTGGTTGAATGCTGCGTGCACTGAATGCTGTGTGCAAGAAGGTGAAACTTGGTTACAAAACGGGAACCTCGGTTTGCAATCGACCAATGGCGCACTAGCTTTTTAAAAACAGCGTATTCCACGGCAGCACTGACGCATTCTGCGGCGCTTCCGTTGTCTTGCCGAACAGAACATGATATAATACCATCTTTAAGGAGGCGGTCATGATTACGATTGCGATTTGTGACGATGAAAAAATAATAGCGGAGCAGATCAAAAGGCTGGCATCCGTCTTTTTTCGCGCAAAAAATATGGAAACATCTATCATCTGTTTTTCCTGCGGGGAGGAATTATTGCGGTACGACAAGAGCATAGACATTCTGTTCCTCGACATCCAGATGGAGGGAATGGACGGCATGGAGACGGCGAGGAAACTGCGCAGCCGGAATTTTAAAGGATATCTTATTTTTGTTACGGTTCTGGAGGAGATGGTGTTCCAGTCCTTTGAGGTGCAGGCGTACGACTATCTGGTGAAGCCGGTTGAGGAAAAGCGGTTTGCAAAGACGATGGAGCGTCTGTTTGCTTCCATGCAGAATGTCAGCGAGGAGAAGCTGCTCGTACAGAAGGGCTATGAGAGGAGTATTATTTCTTTTGAAGAGATCGTTTTTGCCGAGGTCATTGACAGAAAAGTTTATCTGCACCTGGTGTCGTCGGAGGTGGTGGATTTTTATGACAAGATTGAAAATCTGGAGGAAAGACTGGACAGCCGTTTTTTCCGATGCCACAGGAGCTTTCTGATTAACCTGAAATACTTGAAGAGCTACAAAAACGGTGTGGCATATATGGAGAATGGGAAGGAAATCCCTATTTCCAGACTGCGCAGCAAAGCGTTTTCCGAGGTGATTTTGCAGTATATGAAAAGCTGGAGGTAACAGTTTGGCTTTAGATTTTGCACTTGCTGCAAGGTTCGTAAGACCGCGCAGATCTGGTCAGAAAATTGGAGTTTGTAAGATGGAAGAGTATATCGATTTTTTTAACAGATATATCGTAGCCGCTATCCAACTGCTGCTTGGCTTTTTCTTTTTTGTTCGGTTTTTAAAGAAAAAAGGAAGGCTGTTTTTTGAGCTGCTGTTTGTGGTGTTGGGATCCGTGGTCATTCTGGCGGTGCCGGTAGGAAGCATTGTCGAATATCTGATTTATGCAATGCTGCTTGTCGCAATGGGGAGTTTTATATGCCATGCCGATTGGAAATCTGTCATTTTATATGCGGCGCTGACGGTGGAGATTATGGAACTCAGTTTTGGAATTGTCAATTCCCTTTCGGGTATTCTGTATCCTTGGCTCGCTCCTCTGCATCCAAATGCCGCCGCTGTGATTTCTTTTCTTTTGGGAACGTTGTCTTTTGCGCTGGCGGTTTGCTGCTACCGGGCGGCGTACCGTTGTTTTTTACACTATGAAACGACAGAAAAGCAATATCTTTTTATGATTCTGATTCCGATTCTGATGATTTTCTTTATGAGTGAATATATCAGTTCTATTCTTTACGGAAATATAGCGGTCAGAAATGCAGGCGGCAGCGCCATATCCGTTAACCATTATCAGATTCTGATGATTCAGCTTTTTGGTATGGCAAGCTTGTTCTGTATTCTGTTTGCCTACAAAAAACTGCTGCAGAATTTTCACTTGAGCACGGAGCTGTCCCTGTTGGAGCAGGAGGAGCATTCCCTGAACCGGTATGTGGAGGAGGCGCGGGCGCGCTACGAAAAGACGAAATCCTTTCGCCATGACATTAAAAATCATATCACAGTGGTGAAGGAGCTTCTGCAAAACGGAAAACAGGAGGAGGCGCTTACCTATATCGGTGATCTTGCCGATATGACGGAGGCACTCTCTTTTCCATGCAGCACAGGCAATCCGGTAGCGGATATTCTGCTGGGAAATAAGCTGGGGATTGCGGAGAGTATGGGGATTGACGTGGACTGTTCATTGCATTTGCCATATCCCTGTCCGATACGCGACATCGACTTCTGCGTTATCCTGTCAAACGCGTTGGACAATGCCATTCACGCCTGCCGGGATATAGATGACGGCTCGGGAAAATATATCCGCCTGACGGGACGTATACAGGGCGATTTTATTCTGATGGAGGTGGAGAACAGCTTCCACGGGAAAGGGCTTGCCGGAAGGGGGACGGGCTTGTCAAATATAAAGATGGTGGCGGAAAAATATCAGGGCGCGATGAGTGTCAAAACACAGGGTTCATCCTTTATCTTAAGCGTCCTGCTTGTCATTCCACAGCAGGCAGAAAGCATCCCACGGCAAATCGGTTAAATCCTTTTTTTTGTATGTCGAAAAACAGTGTGAGGAATGCGAAAAGTACTTCCAAAGACGTCTCGCCATAGGACGGAGACCCAAGTCAGCAAGCTGACTTGGAAGTACTAAGTTTTGCATAAGAGAATGCCCAAAATACGGGCATTCTCCGTACACTTTAAAATTTCGCAGATATTCTGCGGGGAAAAAGGAGGACAATCAAAATGGCAATGGAAATCAAAGTAAGCGGCAACACTTACAAAACCGATTACGCGGACCGGCTGCAGGCGGAGCGGGAGAATGTGCAGAAAGCGGGAAACGAGCAGAACGCGGATAAGGCGGCGGATCAGAAACCGGCACCGCATGACGAGTACATCAGCAGCGAAAAGTCGGGGGAGAAGCCAAACGGTCTGTATCATGTAGGGCAAGATGAAAATGGCAACAAAAAAGTTTATTTTAACGACCCGAAGAAAGCTGACAGGAACAGACAGCCCGGAGGAATACCCGACGATTCCGAAAAAGACGGCAATAAAAACAATCCGAAAGTAAATGCGGATGACCCGGACGACGGCGAGGAGAAATGCGTCGGCAACACGGATAAGGTGGATCGGGAAATTCGGGAACTGAAGGAGAAGAAGAAACAGTTAGAGCAGCAGCTTAAGGCAGCTTCCGGGGACGAGAAGAAGACGAAGGAGCTGGAGAACAAACTGGCGCAGGTAGAGCAGGAGCTGAGTCAGAAAGACAATGACACATACCGAAGACAGCATTCTACGTTTACCGACAAATAGTTATGATAGGGTGAGCGGAGAACAGGGATTAAAAAGCGTTTGCCGACGGAATGCCGGGAAACGCTTTTTGGCAGTTATCTGTACAGGCGGTGTGAAAGGTAACGGCGATGTGCAATCCGCAGTGTCAGAAAAGATATCCGCTTGACGGAAGCGGTGTTTGGGAGCAAAATGAAGTAGTAATTTTACAGGAACGGGGAGAGAATGACATTGGAACATACCATACTTTTACTGGAAGACGATACGGACCTGATTGACGGACTGACCTATTCCCTGAGCAGGGAAGGATATATCGTGGACGTGGCGCAGACGGTGAAAACGGCGTATGCCTGTCTGGAAACGCAGGAATACAGCCTTCTGTTACTGGACGTCACCCTGCCCGACGGGAACGGCGTGGATGTGTGCCGCTTTGTGCGGGAACGGGGCAGTCGGACGCCCATTATCTTTCTGACAGCGATGGATGAGGAAGTCCATGTGATCCGGGGGCTTGACAGCGGTGCGGACGACTATATCACAAAGCCTTTTAAGCTCGGGGAATTGTGCTCCAGAATACGTGCGCAGCTTAGGCGGAGCGGGAGTGGTGATGTGAGCGCGGCGAACCGCTTTACCTCCGGCGCGCTGTCCATTGACTTGTTCGGGGGTGGCGCGTTTTTGAACAACCAGTCGTTAGAATTGACCAGTGTTGAGTACCGTCTGCTCTGTCTGCTTGTCCGCAATGCGGGGCAGACGGTTTTGAGAAATACGATACTGGACGCGCTGTGGGACGGGAACGGCAACTTTGTGGATGACAATACGCTGTCTGTATACATCCGCAGGCTGCGCGAAAAGATAGAGGAAGACCCGTCTAATCCGGTGCATCTTTTGACGGTGCGGGGATTTGGATACAAATGGAGGAGAGAAAATGAGTAAATATGATGCTTTATGGGAATATATGCAGAAAAACGGACAGGAATCTTTGCAGCTGACTTTTGAAGAAATACAGGAGATTGCGGGGGTGCCAATCGACCATTCGTTTTTGAAATACAAAAAGGAGCTGACAGAATACGGTTATCAGGTCGGGAAGATATCCATGAAAAACGAAACGGTACTTTTTACCAAGGTGGATTGATATGAATATGATGCAGGAGAAAAACACACGGGAATATTTTCTGTTTTTGAGTGGTCTGGCGGGTGTATTTGTGATATTGGCACTCGTTCTCTCATGGTTTCATGGAAGGGAAACACAGCAGATTCTTTTTGAGAGGGAACAGATTTTTGTGTCGTCCTTGATGGAGCAGGGGGTCTCGCATGTCTCGATTGCCCGGGCGCTTGGGAGTGCAGAAACGACTGCAGAGGGAGCAGAACTGCTGCGGCAGATTGGCCATACGCAGGCTGCTTCTTTCCGACTGTTTCCGTCTATTGACAGGTCTGTGCGGCTGTTTGGTGCGGCAGCAGCCGGTACAGTGGGGATTTTGGCTATTCTTTTACTGGGCATGAGCATCCGTTTTCTTTGGAAACGGGAGACGCTGTACCGACAGGCGGAGGGTATTATCACCCGGTTTTCCGAGGGGGATTTTAGGAGCCACCTGCCGCAGACGGAGAACGGAAGCATTTACCAGTTGTTTTCGGCGGTGGAAGAGCTGGCTGTGGCGCTGCGTGCGCAGAGCGACAAAGAGCAGCAGTTGAAAGCATTTTTGAGGAACACGATCTCGGATATTTCCCATCAGTTGAAGACGCCGCTTGCCGCCCTGCATATGTACACGGAAATCATAATGCAGGAGCCGAACCATGCAGAGACGGTGGAGCGGTTTTCCGGCAAAATCATGCAGTCGTTGGAGCGAATCGAGGCGCTTGTGCAGGCGCTCCTGAAGGTGAGCCGTATCGACGCGGGCAGTATTGCTTTTCACAAGAAATGGCAGACTGCCGCCGGGTTAGTGGAAAGTGCAGCGGCAGATTTATCCGTAAGGGCGCATAGGGAAGAAAAGCGGATTGTGATGGAGGGCGACGCGTCGCAGATGATTTTCTGTGACAAGGAGTGGACGAGGGAAGCGGTTGCCAATCTGATAAAGAATGCGCTGGACCATACCGATGCGGGCGGTACGGTTACGGTTTCCTGGGAATGTTCTCCCGCGATGTTCCGGCTGTCGGTAGCGGATGACGGCTGCGGCATTTCAGAGGAGGATATGTCGCATGTGTTTAAGCGGTTTTACCGCAGCAAACGGGATGGCGGCAGGCAGGGGCTCGGTCTGGGACTGCCTCTTGCCAAGTCCATTGTGGAAGGACAGGGCGGCATCCTCTCGGTAAGCAGCACACCGGGGGAGGGGGCGGTGTTTATCCTCATGCTCCCGACCGAAGCTGCGAAGCGGTCCTCGTAAGTTAAATTCCGAAGAAATTTAACTTTCTTACAGATTTGTAAGCTGTTATTCATGGGATTGTAAGCTGTTCCTGTTATCGTTTTGTAAGTACCTAATCGATTTAGCTTTGAAAGGAGGAACAGTCCTACCATGGAAATTGTGGAAGTACAGGATTTGTGTAAAACATACGGAATGGGCGAAGCGAAAGTAGAAGCCTTAAAGCATGTCTCTTTTACCCTTCAGAAAGGGGAGTTTGCGGCGGTGATCGGGGAGTCCGGCTCCGGTAAAAGCACCCTCTTAAACTGTATCGGCGCGCTGGACGAACCCACAGGCGGACAGATTATGATAGACGGGCGAAACCTCTTTGCCATGAGGGAGGAGGAGCGCACGATTTTCAGACGCCGCAATATCGGTTTTATCTTTCAGTCATTTCATCTGATTCCGGAGCTAAACGTGGAGCAGAATATTATTTTCCCCCTATTGCTGGACTATAAGAAACCGGATCCCCGACAGGTGGAGGAGGTTTTGGAAGTGCTGGGCTTGCAGGAGCGGCGCAGTCATTTGCCGGGGCAGCTTTCCGGCGGACAGCAGCAGAGAGTGGCGATCGGCAGGGCGTTAATCACAAAGCCGAAACTGATTCTGGCGGATGAACCGACCGGGAATCTGGACAGAAAAAACAGCAGGGAAGTGATGGAGCTTTTGCGCAAGGCGTCCGGTCAATACCAGCAGACCATTTTGATGATCACGCACAATCCGAATCTGATTACTTCGGTGGATCGGGTGATGCAGGTGGCGGACGGCATTTTGAGTGATTTGGGAGGGAATGTCAATGAAAAATTATCTTAACCTGATTCCCATTTCGGCAAAGCTTCACCGCAGGCAGACACGCATGACAAGATGGTGCATTGTGATTTCTGTTTTTCTGATTTCCGCGATTTTCGGGATGGCAGATATGTTTTTGCAGAGCCAGAAAAATCTGGCGGTTATGACGGACGGCGCGTGGCATGTGGTGTTCCGGGAGCTTGACGAGGAGCAGACGGCGTTACTTGCTGCCAGACCGGAAGTAAAGTCAGTGACCCGCTACGCCGCCACCAACTATAAGCTGGATATGGGGTATGAAGTGGGCGGCGTACAGACGGTTTTGTGCGGCTTTGACGAAACGTTTTTTGAGATTTATCCACAGGCGCATTTGACGGAAGGTACTTTTCCGGAGAGAGACAGAGAGGCGCTTGTGACGGAAAGTATGCGGGAAAGGCAGGGGCTTTCCGTTGGGGATGAGGTGGTGGTGGCGACGCCCGGCGGTTCATTGACTTTCAGGGTGAGCGGTTTTGTGGAAGACACCTCCATGATGTTGAAGACGGACTCTTTCGGTGTTTTTATGAATACGGACACCTACCTGTCCTGTTTTCGTGATGCGACGCTTACGGCGGATTTTGCCTGTTATGTGGAGTTCGTGCCTCATTGCAGGATACAGAGGGCAGTCGGGGATATCTGTGAGTCGCTGCATATTGCAGAGGAACAGGTCAGTGAAAATGCCAGGCTGATGGGGACTCTTGGGCAGAGCGGTGACCACTACATTATGATGCTTTATCTGATTGCCTTTATTTTGGCGGCGCTAGTGGCAGTTTCCGGCATGATGATGATTTTGGGCAGCATGAACAGCAATGTGGCTCAGAGGACGGAATTTTTCGGGATGATGCGGTGTCTGGGCGCGACGGCAAAACAGGTGCGGCGTTATGTGCGGATGGAAGCGCTTTTCTGGTGTATGAAAGCGATTCCGCCGGGGCTTCTTTTCAGTGTGGTGACGGTGTGGGGGCTGTGCCGGATGTTAAAAGTAATTACACCGACCTGGTTTTCGGAAATGCCGGGATTTGGAATCAGTCTGCCGGGCGTGTTTTTCGGCATTCTAATCGGCATTCTGACAGTGCTTGCGGCGAGCCGGACGCCGGCACGTAAAGCATCGGAGGTTTCGCCGCTGACGGCGGTTTCGGGCAACGCCGGTACGGTGTTTGCCGCAAAGCGGGCGGCGCATACGGGGCGGCTGCATGTGGAGACAGCATTGGGGCTGCATCACGCGGCGGGCAGCAGGAAAAACCTGATTCTGCTGACGTCCTCCTTTGCTTTCAGTATCATCCTGTTTCTGGGATTTGGAATAGGGATTACTTTTATGAAACACGCGATTGTGACGCTGCGCCCCTATACGCCGGATATTTCTGTTGTCAGCCAGGACGATTCTTGTTCCATACCGGATTCGCTGTATACGGCATTGAAAGAAAATACAGATATTAAGCGCATTTTCGGGCGGAGTTTTGCCTATGACCTGCCGGCGCAGATACAAGGAGAGGACAAGAGAGTTATGCTGATTTCCTATGAGACGTACCAGTTTGGCTGGGCGGAGGGAGATTTACGGCAGGGAGAGATGGAAGCTGTCAGAGACGGAGAGGGCGTTCTTCTGGTGGAAAAACCGGGCATTGCGGCAGCAGTCGGAAGTGACATAGAGCTGGAGACGAAAACGGGAAGGCAGAAGGTAAGGGTGGCAGGGATTCTCGGTTATGCGCCGCTTGACAGCGGAGAGGGCGTGGGCACGGTCATTTGTTCCGAAGACCTGTTCCGGCGGTTGACGGGCGAGACGGGATACACGATTCTGGATATCCAATTACATGATAAATCCGATGCCGTGGTGGAAGGGATACGCAGTGCGGCGGGGGAGAATTACCGTTTCTCAGACAGCCGGAAAAACAACAGGGAGACACGGGCGGTTTATTTTTCTTTCGCGCTGTTTGTCTATGGATTTCTTGCCGTGGTTGCGCTGATTGCCGTCTTCAACATCATCAACAGCATTGCCATGAGCGTGTCTGCACGAATGCGGCAGTACGGCGCTATGCGGGCAATCGGCATCAGCGTCAGGCAGCTGCAGTCTATGGTTGCGGCGGAGACGCTTGTCTATCTTGCGGGCGGGCTGGCGGAAGGGCTCGTATTAGGGATGCCACTCCACTATTATTTATACCGGTGGGCAATCACCGCGAGATGGGGCGGCGCGTGGCGGGCGCCATTTATAGAATGTCTTGTCATCATGACGGTGATGACTTTGGCGGCGGTGGCGGCGATGACGGGACCGGTGCGCAGGATTCGGGAGATGTCTGTGGTGGAGACCATCGGCATGTAAACGGGGCGGCCGGCAGGATAGGTTACACCATGCCGCGGGAGACGAACAGCCTGTTCAGGATTACGGTATCATCAGAATCTGCGTTCTTGACAGATGATTTTTGTTATACTATAATTTGTTCAAAAATGAAATATTCAGTTTTGTATAAAAAGAGGATTCTGGATGAAAACGAGTGTTAAGATCGCGCGGAATATTTTCCAGTTATACAGTGCAAGGTGTAAGCCTCTTTGCAGGGAAATAGGAATGCCGCAGACAGCTTTCGATATTCTGATGTTTTTTGCTAATAATCCTGAATATGACACTGCCAGAGATATTGTTAAGACAAGGTATATCAAGGCGAATCTGGTTTCTGTGAATGTGGACAGCCTTGTGAGGGAGGGCTATCTGAAAAGGGAGAAAAGTCCCGGTGACAGGAGAAAGGTCAGGCTTGTATGCACGGAGAAGGCATGGCCCGTTGTAGAGAGGGGCAGACAGCTGCAGGATCATTTTATGGATGAGCTGTTTCAGAATGTGGACGGACGGCTGAAGGATGATTTTTTTCGGGTGCTGAACATGATGGAAAATAATCTTAAGACGATGAGGGAAGGACAGGGTTAGGATGAATTGGTTATGGATGACTGTGGTGACTTTCTTTGCGGGAATGGGAGCAGGGCTGGGGACAGGCTTTGCCGGGATGAGCGCGGCGGCGGTGATCAGCCCCATGCTGATCACCTTTCTTGGCATGGATTCCTACATGGCGGTGGGGATCGCCCTGTCTTCGGATGTGCTTGCCAGTGCGGTTTCGGCGTACACTTACGGAAAGAATAAGAATCTGGATATCCGAAATGGTCTGATCATGATGGGGAGCGTGCTTGCCTTTACAGTGGTGGGCAGTTATGTGGCGAGCCTGGTTCCGCCGGCGACGATGGGCGGTTTCTCCGTGTTTATGACTTTTTTGCTCGGCATTAAGTTTATCGTAAAGCCTGTTATGACCACGAAGGAAGCGATGGGGGAGGTTGCGGCGAAGAAGCGGGCGGTGCAGTCCCTTATTGCCGGTGTGATGATTGGCTTTATCTGCGGTTTTATCGGCGCGGGCGGCGGCATGATGATGCTTCTCATTCTGACATCAGTCCTGCATTATGAATTGAAGACAGCAGTCGGCACCAGCGTGTTTATTATGGCGTTTACCGCTTTTACGGGGGCGGTGTCGCACTTTGCCATAGGCGGGATGCCGGATTTGCCAGTATGGATACTGTGCGTGGTCTTTACCTTTATCTGGGCGAGGATCGCGGCGGTATTCGCGAACAAGGCGGAACCGAAGACGCTGAACCGGGCGACGGGCGTCGTGCTGGTGGTGCTTGGGGTTGTGGTGATGGGATTTCAGTTTTTGACGAGGGCGGCGTAGCGATTGGCTATGCCGTCTCTTTTTATGCGCAGCCCCATGAATAGGAAGTAAGCTGCTAAAGCGGCGCATGGGGGCGCGCGGCGAGCAGGGGAAGAAGAATCTTCCCTGCTTGATTGCGCAGTTACTCGATTTTTGGGCTGTTTTGTTTTTAACATGAATAATGGAAGAACGCAGGATTGTCATTTGGGGGATATTGTAAAATTTATAAATATGTTATGATGAATCATATACTTCATGATTCTGCTGATGGGAATTGAGTAATCCGGGGAGGGATGCAGTTGAAAAAGAAAGTGATTGCGGCAGGACATATCTGCCTGGATATTACGCCGGTATTTTCGGGGAAAAATACGGCCAATTTGGGTGATATCCTATCGCCCGGCAAGCTGGTCAACGTGGGACAGGCGGACGTACATACAGGCGGCTCTGTCGCCAACACCGGACTTGCCATGAAGTTTTTCGGGGCGGATGTCTCCCTGATGGGAAAGATCGGGGACGACCCCTTCGGGGAAATCGTGCGCAACATACTGAAAGCTTGTGGTGCGGAACAGGGACTGCTTGTTTCAGGGCAGGAATCCACTTCCTATACGGTTGTGCTTGCCGTACCGGGAATAGATCGGATGTTTCTCCACAATCCGGGAGCAAACCATACCTTTTGCGCGGAGGATATTCCGCAGAAGGAGTTGGAGGAAGCGGCATTGTTCCATTTTGGCTACCCGCCCTTAATGCGGCTTATGTATGAGGATGGCGGCGCGGAGCTGTTAAAGATGATGAAGCGTGCCAAGGCGTGTGGCGCGGCAACATCGCTGGATTTTGCCGCGATTGAGCCGGGTTCCGAAGCCGACGGCGCAGACTGGGGGCGTATTCTTGAGAACGTTATCCCCTATGTGGATTTTCTGGTGCCGAGCGTGGAGGAACTGTGCTATATGCTGGACCAAGACCGGCTCTCCCAGTGGCAGGAAAGGGCGAAGGGACGGGATATCACGGAAATACTGGATATCGAAACGGACGTAAAACCGCTTGCAGACCGATGCATGGGACTTGGCGCGAAAATACTGCTGATCAAGTGCGGGGCGTCGGGCATTTATTATCAGACTTCTTCCCGGCAGACATTGGAAAAGATCGGTGAAAAGCTGGAACTTGACGTGTCACGGTGGGCGGATCTGCGCGGGTTTGAGAAAAGCTATGTCCCTGACCGGGTGCTGTCCGGCACCGGGGCGGGAGACACCAGCATCGCGGCATTTCTGACAGCCGTGCTTGCGGGGTATTCCCCGGAAATGTCCCTGCATCTGGCAGCGGCGGCGGGAGCTTCCTGCGTGGCGGCTTACGATGCGCTGAGCGGTCTGAAACCGTTTGCTGAGCTGGAACAGAGGATTCGGGACGGCTGGGCTAAGAATGGATAGTGGGATATGGGCAGCAGGCTGTCGGATTTGGGTAGAACAGGAAACGATGCGTATTGTTTCAGAATGGAGGAATTTATGTTAGTCACTTTAAAGGAAGTGTTGAAAATGGCAGAAGAAAAAAAGATTGCCGTGGGCGCGTTCAATGCCGCAAATCTGGAGAGCCTGCAGGCTGTGCTTACGGCGGCGGAGGAATTACACATGCCGGTCATTCTGCAGTTTGCACAGTGCCATGAGTCGTGGGTTCCGCTGGAACTGATCGGACCGGTGATGGTGGCGGAGGCGAAGAAGGCGTCCGTGCCTGTCTGCGTCCATCTGGATCACGGCGAGACGTTGGAATATCTGGAACAGGCGCTTGAAATCGGCTTTACCGGGATTATGTACGACGGTTCCGATCTGCCTTATGAGGAGAATCTGGAGAATACCCAAAAGGCGGTCGCGATGGCGGCGAAGACCGGCGCCTCTGTGGAGGCGGAGCTTGGCAGCATGGGAAAGCGGGAAACCGGCGCGGGGGATTCCGACGGGGATGACACGAAGATTTACACAGATCCCGGACAGGCAAAAGCGTTCGTGGAAGCGAGCGGTATCGACGCGCTTGCGTGCTCCTTCGGGACGACCCACGGTATTTATCTGACGACGCCGAAACTGGATTTCGATGTGGTAAAAAATGTGCGCGCGCTGACGGACGATATCCCGGTTGTCATGCACGGAGGCTCCGGCGTGAGCCATGAGGATTATCACGCGGCAATCCGGGCGGGCGTGCGGAAAATCAATTATTTCACGTATATGGATAAAGCGGGCGGAAATGAGGCGGCGGCATATATAAAATCCCTGCGCGCGGAGGAACCGTTGTTCTTCTCGTCCATATCCATGACGGCGCGGGATGCCATGAAGGAAAATGTGAAAGAGGCAATGAAGATGTTTGCCTTGGAATGATAATGTATTATACGGAAAGAGGCAAAGGACGTCGGCATTTATTGCGGCTATAGCAAGTGCGCGGTACGGACAATAACGGTTGAAAAATTATGGGCTGTCAAGATTTTATATATCGCTTGACAGTCCGTTTTCTTTTCTCTATAATAATTAATGACCAATGGTCAATAATGAAACAGGGAGGGGAAGGTTGAAAGAAAATCTTTCAACCTTGATTTGAGGGTCAAATGAACATGCAAGCATGTTCGCTTGACCCATGGAGGCAAAAATGGCAAGACCAGTGAAAAAACAGCCGGAAGAATGGGAAAAGGAGATTTTGGATGCGGCGAAATTCCTGTTTTTATCGAAGGGCTATGAGGAGACTTCCGTGTCCGATATCATGGAGCGCGCCGGGGGCGCGAAGGGGATGTTTTACCGATTCTTTGAGAGCAAGGAGAAAGCGATGCAGGCATTGGGTGACCGCATGTTTCTGGAAAACAATCCCTTCGAGGCAGTCAGGGCGCGCACGGACTTAAACGGTCTGCAGAAAATTAGGGAAGTGCTTGCCATGGACAGGGCGGACGGGGAGCGGGAGACGGTCAATGCGCAGGCGGTTTCCATTTTGAAGGATCCGCGCATTCTGGCGGCGGCGATGGAGGCGAACAGACGGGTGCTGACGCCGTTATGGTTTGCACTGATTGAGGAGGGCAGGCGCGACGGCTCCATCCAGACCGAGTATGCGAGAGAACTTTCCGAACTGCTTCCCCTCGTCAATTTCTGGCTGATGCCCTCGGTGTTTCCTGCGAATGCGGAGGAGATTATGCATAAATGCAAATTTGTGGCAAAGGTGCTGGCGGACATGGGGCTGCCTGTGGCGGATAAGGAGATGTTTGAACGGACGGAGAGGCTGCTCGGGCATTTCGGCGAGTAGGCATTTTCCGTGGGAATCATGGAGGAAGGTATGAAAGAAAAACTGTTCACGAAAAACTTTACGCTTCTTGTGCTGGGGCAGGTAAGCTCCCTGTTCGGCAACTATATCATGAGGCTGGCACTGTCCATGTATGTGCTGGAACTTACCGAGTCGGCGGCTGTGTTCGCGGGGCTTTTGTCGGCGGCGACGATTCCGACTATCCTGCTGTCGCCCTTTGGAGGCATTCTTGCCGACCGGGCGGACCGAAGAAATATTATGGTGGCTCTGGATGCCATGACGGGGACTGCGGTCCTGTGCGCAGCGCTGCTTTTATCGGAACAGCGCGCGCTTGTGGTGATCGGGGCGCTCCTCGTGCTTCTTTCCGTTCTGGGCGCGTTTGAAACGCCTACGGTGCAGGCATGTATTCCGAGTATGCTGACGGGGGATAACATCATTCGGGGGAATGCGGTGGTGAACCAGACCGCCTCCATATCCTATCTGACGGCGCCGCTTCTGGGCGGTATTTTCTACTCGGCTTTCGGCATAAAGCCTGTGATGTATGCCAGCGTGCTATGCTTTTTTGTCACCGCGTTTCTGGAGTGTTTTATCAGGCTGGATTATCGGCCGGCGGGATTTGGCGGAAATGCCCTCGCCGTGGCAAAAGCGGATTTCCTTGACAGCGTCCGCTTTATCGGGAAGGAGCGGCGGGATATCCTGCGGATTCTGCTGCTGGCGGCATTGTCCCGTTTCTTTGTGATGGGTGTGACGCTGGTGGGGCTTCCCTTTCTTGTGCGGACGGTGCTCGGGCTGGACGCCAGATACTATGGTGCGGCAGAGAGTGTGCTTGCGGTTGCCGTGATCGCAGGCAGCATGGCGGCGGGCGTTCTGGCGGGGAAAATACAGAAGGGCGGATTGTCGGCCATGCTTGCGGCGGTCGGTCTCTGTATTGTCCCGGCGGGACTTGCCTTTCTGCTTCCGGCAGGAACAGGCGTGCGGTATGCGGTTCTTGTGGCTGCTTTTTGCGGGATGCAGATAGCGATCAGCATGTTTTCCATCTATGCGGTGTCGATGATCCAGCAGGGTACGCCGGAGTATATGATTGGCAAGGTGATGGCTTACACGTCCGCCATTACCATGTGCGCCCAGCCGGCGGGGCAGATGGTGTATGGCTTTTTGTTTGACGGGTGTAAGGAGGCGGTCTGGCTGTTGCTGATTCCGACCGGGGTGATTGTGTGCGGGATTGGGATGGCTGTAGGGAGGAAGGGGTGAGAATGTTTGTAATAGCTGATGTTTTTAAAGGGAATCGGACATATTAAATGAAAGCATGGGTAAAAGTAGAAGCACGCCTGAAACAGGACTTTACATTTTACTATTTTATCTGTATCGGACAGCAAAAAGCAGGAGCCATCCGTATTATAGACAAAAAGGAAAACGGGACTTGTTTCGATTCATTTAATAGAAAATGATTGACGTAATTTTTTATATTTGCTAGCATTTTATGCAGAGCAGGCGCCTACTCCTAAAAATTTTAGGAGGGAATAGAAAATGAATGATAAAATGCTGCAACGGTATCTGGAAACCAGTGTCTATACGGATGTGGGGCCATACAGAGATTTTGTGTTGTCCCTGCCAGACGACATAGCGTCCATAGGAATGCTGGTCTGCGACCAGATCACGCACCCGTCCATGTATTTCACAAAAGTTTCTCCCTATCTGGAAGAGAATTACTATGGGAAGTTTTCGTCCTATCCGAAGCATCGTTTTAAAAATGAGGACGAACTGTATATTACGGCTGTCGCCATGATTGCGGGTATTCTGCGGCTGGACGGCGCGGGATTTACGAAGAACAGGGATGTGACGAAAAGAATCACCGTGTCCTGCAGGCAGGCATCCGTTTTGTTTAGCGCCATTTTGAAAGCGAAGGGAATCCCATGCCGTTCCAGAGCCGGATTTATGGATTTTGGCGATGCGGGCGAAAGTTATATGGAGCATTGGGTGAACGAATATTGGGATTTCGGGGAAAGCAGGTGGGTGCTGGCGGATGTGGACGGCTATTATGAATATGAGCCGCGCTTCGGCTACAGCCAGTTTGATCTGCCCCGCCGAAAATTTGTGACGGCTTCGGAGGCGTGGCTTGGGTTGAGAAAAGGCACGCTGCATAAAAAGCTGGATGTCTTTTCAAGTGATCCGTTGGAAGGCATCTGTGAGTATCTGTTTATGGATTTTCATGCACTGATGAACAATGAAATTTTTTATTCCTATCAGCCGCTGTATCTTCGCGGCGGCATACGGAATCTGAGTGAGGAGGAGCTTGGTGAGCTGGACGAGCTAGCAAAACTTTTGGCGGAGCCCGACGAAAACAGGGAGCGGATAGAGCATTTGTGGGCGGACAATGAAAAATTCTCCATTCTGACAAACAACACGCAAAATATTTATTATGATACATTCCGGCAGTTATGACGCGGAAACCGATAGGCGAAATGTGTTTAAAGCAGCATATTTTTTGAAGGGAAGTTGGAATAAAGCGGCATCGGAGATGGGGATACCCAAAAGGGATTTGATCACAAACGGCTTTTTTGCGAAAGACCGTCAACGAATAAAATATTTTTAAGAAAGAACAGGTTACGCATGGTTTCCGGTTTCCCAGCACCACTTTGCAATTTTTTCTATCAGTGCGGCATCGACCTTGCCATAGGGGATGCGGATCGTTCCCTTATCGGTTTTGTAGTCCTGAAGCTCCTTTGCGAAATGCAATACGGCTTCGGGTCCCGGGTACAGTCCGATGTGCCCTTTGGACGCGGCAAAGTGAAGAATATTATGCTTTTTCCAGAAGGTCGGCATACTCCATGAGATACGTTCCTCCGCTTCCGGCAGGGCGTCGCGGAGAATCTGGCGGATAAACAGGAGGTCTTCCTGTTTGTCCGCATCCTGACTAAGGATATATTCGTCAATCGTCTTTGGCTTTTCGCCACAGTAATGACTCTGGTCTTTATTCTTAAATTCCCTGCCGCATCTGGGACATTTCCACATAGGCTTTTTCTCGCTTTCCCTTTCACGAATTACCACTTCGACCACATCGCCAAAGCTCTTGCCGATCTGTCTGCGAATCTGTCTGGTAACGCCGATGATGTAACAGGGCGTGCCCATTTTTACCACCTGTCCCCGGTATGGAACACCGTCGAAGGTGGCGTTTACGAGCAGGCGCCCTTTGCCCAAAAGCTCTTTGATGTCATAGGGCACTTCTACATAGGCGGCATCCATATTTTCGTTTTGCAGTATCGTTGCACTGAATTTCAGATATTTTTCCATAGAATAGATTTACCTCCCAGTCTCCCTTTTATACTCCAAAATATCTCCGGGCTGGCAGTCAAGGACGTCACAGATGGCATCCAAAGTGGAAAAGCGGATGGCGCTGATTTTTCCTGTTTTTATTTTTGACAAATTAACATTTGCAACGCCGACTTTTTCGGAAAGCTCCTTCAATGACATTTTTCTGTCAGCCATAACTCTGTCTAATCGTAAAATAATAGCCATACCCGCCACCTACAATGTTTCGTCCGCTTGATTTTGTAATTCGCATCCATATTCATAAAGCCGGATGATTCCCCAGAAGATAAATCCTGCAATGACTCCGAACCCGATGCTGCTTTGCAAGATCAGCAAGGTAGACAGTACGGAAACAACTTTTAAATCCTTTACGATTTCCGGTAAAAACGGAGAGTAATCACGATAAATTTTGTTAAATATTCTGGCGATAAAATACATGATGACAGTCACCATCAGCGAAAACAGAACGCTGAATATCAAAAACACAATACATGCGTCTACAAATCTGCCTTCGTCCGCTAATTTACCAGCAAAGTAGCCCATATGGCTAAAATCAAAACCTGTCAGGGATGCGGCAGGCATTGTGCTGAGTGTATTGCGCAATGCAGACAGCACGAGTATAGAAATTAAAAATATGCCGGTTAAAATGCCGAATAGTATTTGAAAGATCTTTCCTGTTTTTCCGATGAGCCTGCTTGCCCTTTTCATGTCTTCTAACTTACCCATAATAGATGCCCCCTTTATTTGCCGTTAGCTTTCCGATACGAGGATTATATAACATTTTTATATGTAAGTCAATTATTTTTTAATGTTTATCATTAATTAATTTGCGTTAAATATAAAAATTGGTACGATATTATTTTTGGGGTAATACAATGTGTGTGCCGGAGTATGACGTTATCAAGCGAAACATAGAAGGTATTTTACAGACAGAGAAGCAGCTGGAACGGGAGAGGGAAGCAAAGTAACTAAAGATAAACAAATTTACATATTAAATTTTTCGTGGGATTGACATATTTTTGGTGCTTGCGTATAATAATATTGACAGGTAGGAAGCTACCTTAAAAAGTAGTCCGCTACCGGTCATGCGGATAATAAATAGACCGTGTAAACGTGGTTCGCTACCGGTCATGCGAATAATAAATAGACCGTGAAAAAGTTTTTAAGCCTCTTGCCTTAAAGGGCAGGGGGCTTAAATTGTATAGGGAGAAAAGCTGCTTATGGAGATTATGACAGGAGGCCTATATTTTGTATCAGATGAGTTTTTCGCAAAGATACAAGACCCTTATCTGAAAATCAATTATGAGAACACAAAGCGTCCGCATTACTTTGCTTTTAGAGATAGCATAACGGGGCTGTATTGGTTAGTCCCATGCAGTTCAAAAATAGAAAAGTTTGAACGTCTGGTACAGAATAAGCGGGAGCAACACAAACCGACAGACACAATTAAAATAGCGGTAGACATCGCAATGACAGCGGTACTCTTGCTTTTGATGACATATGAGCTGATTGGGCAGGTATCCCATGAACTGCTTGGTATCATTATGTTTGTGCTTTTTATTCTGCACCACATTTTAAATAGCAGATGGATAAAAAATTTGATTAGGGGCGAATATACTGCCCTGAGAACTCTGCAAACCGTACTTGTTGTGTCGGTTTTGCTTTCAATGGCAGGCTCTATATTCAGCGGCGTAGTGTTATCCCGTTATAGATTTTCGTTCCTGCCGTTCGGCAATGGATTGTCATTTGCGAGAAATATGCATATGCTCTCAGCTTATTGGGGATTTGTTTTTATGAGCCTTCACCTTGGATTTCATTGGAATATGATGATGGGAATGGCAAAACGGCTGACAAAAAAATCGTCTGCTATGCGGACATGGGTGTTTCGTATTATTGCCCTGATAATTGCAGGATATGGTGTGTATGCGTTTGTAAAGCGGGACATCGGCAGTTATTTACTGATTCAAAATCAATTTGCATTTTTTGATTTTGAGGAACCGATAGTACAGTTCCTTTTGGACTACATAGCGGTGCTGGGACTGTTTACGGCAATAGGACATTATACATTTGGCATAATCAGAAAATTGTACTAAAACAGAAATAGAATCAGACGCAGTCCGGTCCTCAGATTCATCAGCAATCAATTCTATGGAAACATCTCAGATACAGACGCTTCCTTATGGCGGTATTTACCCGCAGCATAAAGCCTACGGTACAGGGATTGGTGCAATGCCGGGGCGTGTGGTCTGGCTTATACGGTGGCGCTGATGGTTTACCAGATCGGTTCGGCGTTTACGTTTTGCGTGCGTTGGAATGGTGTCAACAAGTCTAATGGAAAATGCCGGATTCAAGACAAAAGATGCCCGATTATATGGAACGGATATTTTGATGCGCTTGTGAATGGGCTTATTGCAGCCAAAGGGCTTATGGACAGTGGACAGATTGGGAGAATAGGCGGCAAACGTTATGGGAAATGGGATGTCAAGGTATAGATAGAATTGCAATTTGGGGCAAAAGTAATTGAGAGTGGCGCATGACATATCGAGTCGTGCGCCATAAAAATATATGTCTTTAATTTCGCCCCAGAATAGACAGGATACATTTTTTCATCGCCTCATAGCTTTCAGGGGTGATATCGTGCTCCATCTTGCAGGCGTCGCTTGCCGCAACCTTGGGGTCAACGCCCAGATGAACCAGCCAGTCCGTCAGCAGGGTGTGGCGTTCATAGACGTTTTCGGCGATTTTTCGCCCTTCGTCTGTCAGTTGGAGATAGCCCTCTTCGGAAACGGTGATGTATTCCCGGTTTTTCATATTTTTTACAGCGACGCTCACGCTGGGTTTGGAAAAATTCATTTCGGTCGCCACGTCGATGGAACGCACTGCAGAGAGACGCTTACTCAAGACTAATATGGTTTCGAGGTAATCCTCGAGGGATTCCTCGGCTTTGTGCTGGATATAGTTCATAATATGCTTGTACTCCTTTCCGGGACGTATACCGGCGGCGGAAAAAACTGACCGCTCAGTAAATTCAACTCGTAAGCCCATACTAACACGTTACGGATGGGGGCGCAAGGTCTGACGGAAAAAAGAATGTTTTGAGATGAAGAGGAGTTTCACTATGAAACAGAAAAACATTTTAAAATTGACAGCGGCGGCTGCCATTATTGGCGCAGGATATTTAAGGGAGCTTTTCGACATCAGTTATGGCAGGCAGTTGGGGGTAAGCGTACCGCTCGGCATGGATGCGGCGCTGGAAAAGGATTACAGTCAGTATGCGGAGCTTGCTAAAAAGAAAGTGGCGGAATGTAAGCTGATAGACGGTTCTGTTGACAGGGTTGAGTATAATTGTCAGGGATATCAGGGAAACGACCCAACGGTTGCGGTGGATGTCGTAGGCGAAAACGGAGAGATTGCTAATATGACCTTCTCCAAGTACGATCAGACGTTTTTAGGGCTGATTACGGACACTTCAAGGAAAGTATCGGAGTCTGCGCTGGAACATCTGGCAGAAGAGGCAGAGGATTTGGAGACGGAGCGTGTCGGGGATGATACGGTTACGTGGAAAACGAGCATCATAGAATAGTAAAGTGCAATTCGTTAATCGGAATTGGGAAAGCGTTTGCCGGGAGAAGGCCGATGAACGCTTTCCATTATTTATCCTGCATCTTATACTCATCCAGTAATTTGTATAGCTCTTCTTTATCCTTCTGTGTCAAACCGGCTTTATACTTTGGACAGAATTTGCGAAATTTGCACTTTTTTCGGTGGCACGCATGGACACATGCACATGTCCTGATGCGCAATAGATAAAACACATGTATCACTAAGCATAATACGATATAAGCATAAAAAATTTGCTGTGTCAGATAATTGAGTCTCGTCTGCATTTTTCTCCCCTTCTTTTCCTCTGATATGTATGTCCGCGTGTAATGAATGCCCAAATAAATTTCGCAATAGTATTAGGATTAGCAAAAATAGATTTATGATACCCCGCAAAAAATGAAAGTGGCGTCCTATTCGTTTTGTGTATATTATAATACAAATTTCTCGAATTGAATAATCTATGGCCATTAACATAAATCACAGCATATAATATGCTAATGTCAAGTAAATTGCTGAGCTTTAACACAAATGGGAAATAAATACGTGAAAATATACGATTATGGTGGGAAAAAGAATATATGCGGGGATCGCATAAGAGAAGCACGTGTTGTCCAGAGAATGTCTCAGAGTGAACTGGCAGCTAAAATGCAGATTGCGGGGATTGCGATTGAACGTGACAGCATAAGCCGCATTGAAAATGGGACGCGTTTTGTTGCTGACTATGAATTGAAAATATTTGCAGAAGTTTTGAACGTTGATATTGTTTGGCTGCTTGCGGGCATAGAAGAAACGTCGTAGATCGAAGGGGTCTGCGGCGCTTCTTCATTTTTCCAGTCCATATCTACACAGGTTTCGGGCTCTATTTTTTCGATTACCGTAAAAGCGGATATAGGCCATGAAAAATATGCGGTATTCAGCTCGCGGTATATATTCCTTCGATTTTCTGAGCGAAGCAAAATCGTAACGCAATCACCTGCGAAAACCGCTTTTCCTGCCGTTCCTTTTTCGGAAAGGAACACAGCCATCCGCCGACCATATCTTCCGTTTCCACGCGCCCATTTCTCAAATATAAGTTGAGTACAAGGGAGGCTTATTTGGGAAAATCCAACGAAAAGTTTGGTGAAGAAAAATATCTTGACATTAGTATAACAACGCGTTATATTAAAAGCATAACAACATGTTATACATAGAGGGAGAAGAAACAGATGCTGCAGAAATTATCCGACGCGGAACTGGAAATCATGAAAATTATTTGGGAAAACCCAGAGACGACGACCCTGTTTTCCTGTCTCATGGAGCAACTGGCGGCGCAGGGGAAGCCCTGCCAGAAAAATACATTAATTGTGCTGTTATCCCGCCTTGTAGGCAAAGGGTATCTGGGTGCGACGAAAGTCGGGCGGCGCAACGAATATGTGCCCCTGATTTCGGAGACAGCGTACCAGACGGCGCAGACCCAGCATTTTATAGATAAGGTCTACGAGGGGAGTGTCAAGGGACTGGTCACTAATCTGATTACAGGAGATATGCTTACGGGGGAAGAGTATGAGGAGTTGAGGGCGCTTCTGGAAGGAGGGCGAAAAGATTGAGTTATCACGCTGATGTGCAGATTTTTAAGACAGTTTTGTCCATGTCCTCGTCGGGGGCGGTTCTGATTGGGGTTCTGCTTTCAGTTGTCAGGCTCCTGAAAGGAAGACTCGGCAGGCAGTGGCAGTATTATATCTGGCTGATTGTTGTGCTTCGGCTCCTGCTTCCGTTTGGCCCGGAGGCAAGTCTGCTGGGACGCGCATATCAGATTGCGGACCGCATGATGACGCAAGCGATAGAGGGCACGCAGGAGACGGGGCTGAGCGGGCAGGACAGCGTAAGGGATACTGCGCAGAGTGTCGGGCAGAACGCGGGGACGGGCACAGATCGGGGTGACGGGCAGTATACACAGCAAAGCGGTGGGCAGGGCGCTGCGCGGGAGGAGTTGGACATTGCCGGGGAAAAGGCGGAAGAGTCTGCCACGGAGAATGTGGCGGCTGACGGCTTACCGCAGGCAGCGGCAGAGGCGGATCACGGAGATATGCGCTTGAAAAGAGGGCATATTTTGCCGGAGGCAGCAGCCTTTGCCGGAAAATATTTATGGGTAATCTGGCTGGCTGTGGCGTTCGGAATGCTGATCAGAAAAATCAGTATGTATCAGGGCTATATGAAATATGTGAAAGCCGGGGCGGCGGAGGTCTGTGACATCGCGCTTCTGGATCGGCTTGCGGCGACGGCAGATCAGCTTGGGGTGAGCAGAACCGTGGAGTTATGTGTGAATCCGCTTGTCGCTTCACCGATGCTGGTCGGCTATTTTCATCCCTGTGTCGTCCTGCCCCGCGCGGATGTTCCGGAGAAGGAATTTTGCTGGATTGCGATGCATGAGCTGATGCATTATAAGCGGCGGGATATTTTGTATAAATGGCTGGTGCAGGTTACGGTATGCCTGCATTGGTTTAATCCCCTTGTCCATTGGATGAGCCGGGAAATTGACCGTGCCTGTGAGTTTGCCTGCGACGAGGCGGTGGTGGGAAAAATGGGATATGACCATGCGGCGGATTACGGGGAGACGCTGCTGAACGCCATGGCAGCGGGAGGCATATACAGGGAGCCGTTTGCCACTGTTACGATGAGCGCCAACAAGGAATTGTTGAGAGAAAGGCTGGGTGCGATTATGAATTGTAAGAAAAGGAAGAAAGCGATGGGTATAATAGCGGCGGGGCTGACGGTGTGTGTCGCTTTGGGAGCGTTTTTTATCGGTGTGTATCCGGCTTCGGCGCGGGAGCCCGACCAAGCCCGAATGCCTGTAACTGACAGGGCGGAGGGAACTTTTCTGCCGGAAAAAGCGGAAGTCAGTAAGGAAACGGCATGGGCGGATGCCGAAAGGTACTATGAGGCGAACAGTCTGCCCCAGTTCTATATCGCATTCGGCGAACTGGACGAGCAGGAGCAGGAGATGTGGCTTGACAGGATTTATGCAGACGGGAATCATCCGTTTTTTTCTGTCAGTGTAAAGCGTCTTGATGTGGAAAGTCCGCTGGTACAGACTTTTGCACGGAGATTCTATGAGGATGACGATGTTGCTTTTTTCTCCATTCTGGCGGATGAGACTATGATGAGTGAAGAGACGCTGGAGGGATGGCTTGATCAGGCGCTTTCAGATCAGAAGTGGAACTTCCAGTCGATGCTTTATGATAAACTGAACCGAGGAGAGGAGAAGGATGAACTGGAAAAAGCACTGGCGGAGGAGCAGAGGGAGGCATATCGGTCAGTAGGCGTTACATGGAACGGAAAAAATTGCTATTATGAAGGACAGCTTGTCAACATCTTTCTGGATATCCATACGCCGAACCAGTCTTTTTATACGCTTGATATGAATCCGGCAGGTACGGTCAATATCAGAATCATTCGCTCGGCGGACGGGCGGGTCACGGGTGTGGCGTATATGACGGAGGCGGAAGTGAAGGAGCTTTTCGGGGATATGTATGGAGACGGAGAAGAGGACAGCGAGGCGGCGACAGATGATAGAGAGGGGAAAACAGGAACCAGAGTGACAGAGACGGACGAGACGGAAACGGACGCATCTGATGCAGAATTTCCCAGAAAGATGACTGTGGCCATGCCTGTGTGCAGGATCAGGGAGGGCGTCGGGGCGGATTCTCTGGTGGTCGGTCTTCTGGGAGAGGGTGAGACTGTCACGGTTCTCGGAAAGAAGGAAGACGCCGACGGCCGGATGTGGTATCTTCTGGATCAGGAGTCGCTGCCGGAGAAGTCGGAGCTTTCTGTGGAGGAGTGTTATATCCGGGGGGATTTATTGAAAAAGAAGTGATTAACAGGTCGCCATTTGGCGGCCTGTTCTGGCAGCTCTGCATTTATATTGTCATATTCCAGCGAAAGATGTAAAATAATGCCAGAGGTATAGCATATTATTTTATGTCAGGATATGTAAAAGGGGAAGCCAATGAATGCAGTTTTTCGGGATATATTTCGTGCCATACATGAGGGGAAATGGATCAGTATTGAGTACCGCAACAGGGAAGACCAGACCACGAAATACTGGATCGGTATACGCAATTTAGACGTTAGAAACCGCACGCTGGCGGTAGAAGGGCTGCATCTTGTACGGCATACGGTGGAGGCTTTTGATAAGATCAAGATAGATTCTATCCAAAATTCCAGAATTATAGAAGGTTCTTTTTATCCGATCAATGAAACGTTAGTGAAAGATATTTATTTAAATCCCCATAAATATAATACCATATTTGACAATACCGCAAACTTGAAAATTCTCGGTTATCTCGAGATGTGCAACCGTCTGGATACCGTGCCCTATAAGTCTGATTTCAGTCTTGTGCGGTATCTTGACCATGACCATATCAGGGGAGAGCTGTATCAGCTGAGTGCGGAACAGTTTCGGGAGATCGTGAAGAATTTCCAGTATCAGACAGAAAAAAGGGAACATGCGGACGGCAGACTGCAAATCAGGCAGCTGGCAATGAACGTTTTAAGTATTCACATGACACAGGGGCTTTATGTTCTGGCTTACCGTAAGCTGAATCTGGATGTGAAACAGCGGGCGCTGAAGCCGGATAATGAGATAACAATCTGCACGGAATTTACCATAGACGGGACGAAACAGAGTATCCGCAGGTTTCTGGACGGGGATGAATATGAACTGCTTGCCGATTTTGAGGCAAATCAGGAGAGAATCAAGGACTGCATTGCGAAACGAATGAAACAGGGCGGCAGCAATGTGGACGATATGCCCTATATTATAGGATTAGAAGCTGATATCGCATTGGATCTGCACAAGGAATATCAGGCGATTATGAGGATGTACCAGCAAGGGGAAGTTCCTGTGCCCATCAGGGCGTTTTTCGGAGATTTGCTGGAACGTCCGAGAAGGACGGCGGCTTATCCGATTACCCTGATTAATCAGCGGATCAATATGGATCAGCTTCTTGCCATTCATAATGCCATGAAATACCCGGTGGCGTATATTCAGGGACCGCCGGGAACAGGAAAGACAAATACGATCATCAATACCATTGTGACGGCGTTTTTCAATGAGCGCACGGTCCTGTTTGCGTCCTATAATAATCATCCGATCAACGGTGTGTACGAAAAGCTGTCTGCGATCAAATATCACGGCAGAAACATTCCCTTTCCCATCTTGCGGCTGGGCAATAATGAGAAGGTCAAAGAAGCGCTTATCACCATGAAGCGGCTCTATGAGGAAGTAAAGAATATAAAGGTCTTTGAAAGGACGCTTGACCGCAATAAGGACGACCGTAAAAAACGTGCGAAGCGGTTGTCGGAGATGTTGAAACGCTACGAGGATTTGCTAGATTTAAAGGAGCGGAAGGAAACCATTGACAGGGTACTTGAATACGGGGAAAAAAGAGGCGTCTCCTTTGAGATGATGTCCTTTGAGGAAGATTTGAGGGTCAGGCAGCAGGGGCAGATCAACCGTAAGATTGAAGAGGCGGGAGAGGTGTCTGAGGATGCGGCAGTCTCGCTTTTGGACAGGGATATCGAGACTTTGAAGGAGTATCTGTATTATACTTCTGCCGGATATATAAAGAAGATCGGTGCGCCCAGAAACGCGGAGCTTAAGGAAATTCTGGAGATGGGGGAAGGGGAAAAGCAGCTTGAGGCTTTTAGAAAATATCTCGGGCAGAAAGAGAATATTGCAAAGCTTCAGAAGATTTTTCCGATTATAGTCACAACATGTATTTCCGCGCACCGGCTCGGGGAGCCGACGCCAATGTTTGATATGGTGATTATGGATGAAGCAAGTCAGTGTAATATTGCGGTTTCCCTTGTGCCGATTGTGCGGGGAGAGAGCCTGATGCTGGTAGGCGATCCGCAGCAGCTCAATCCGGTTATATTGCTGGATGAGATCACGAATGAAAAATTAAAGAAACGGTATAAGGTCACAGATGAGTATGATTACCGCAAAAACTCCATTTATAAAACGTTTCTTGCCTGTGATGCGGTCAGTGACGAAACGCTTCTGCACAATCATTACCGCTGCCACAGGAGCATTATCGGGTTTAACAATCGCAAATATTATAGTTCGCGTCTGAATATTCTGTCAGAAAGCAAAGAGCAGCAGCCGCTTCTCTATATGGATATGCAGGAGGCTTTTTCGGATTTCAAAAATACGGCGCCTGCGGAGGCTTATGAAATTGCAAAATATGCGGCGTTAAACCGGGATAAAGATATCGGCATCATTACGCCTTTTGTGAACCAGAAGAGGATGATTGAAGAGGAACTGGAACGTGCCAAAGTAACGAATGTAAGCTGCGGAACGGTCCACGCGTTTCAGGGAGACGAAAAGGATGTGATTTTGTTCTCTACGGCTATCACGGATCAGACGCAGGCAGGCACATATGAGTGGCTTAAGAATAACAAGGAACTGATCAATGTGGCGACTTCCAGGGCGAAGGACAAGCTGATTGTATTTTCCAGTAAAAAGAATCTGGAACGTCTCCACCAGAAGGAGGGCGATGATGATTTATACGAACTGGCGCAGTATGTGTGGTCCAACGGAACATCCAGGGTGACGCCGAAACAGGCGGCATCCAGAGCCTTGGGAGTAAAGCCTTTCAGCAGCGCGACGGAGGAAGCCTTCCTGCAGAATCTGACCCATGCGCTGGAAAATATCTGGCTGACGCAGAGCCGTTATACGATACACAAAGAGGTTGCAATCGCGCATGTTTTTCAGGGTAATGAGAGCTACAATGATTTGTTCTATAACGGACGCTTTGACTTTGTGGTTTATGAGAAACAGGGTAAGCGAGAAATGCCGATTCTTGCTATCGAGCTGGATGGCAAAGAACACTTTGAAAGCGACGTTGTGATGAACAGGGATAAAAAGAAAAACGCAATCTGTGAAGAACACAACTTACAATTGATTCGTGTGGAAAATTCATATGCCAGAAGGTATAATCATATCAAAGAAATTTTAATGAATTATTTCTCGGTCATGCACTGATTGAATGATATGGAGGAGCGAATGAATACATAGTGGCAAAGATGTCAAAAATATGCAATGGAGAAATACCTATAAACACGAAGTATTTAGAGGCGGCTCTCTACCTCCACCTGTAAAATATCCTCAAACCGAATCTTTGTATTTACGATCTGCAGTAACCGGCTGGTCTCGTCGATGCGTGCCACCAGACCGGTTATTTTGATGTATTCCCCATTTTGGAAATAGACGACAGTCGCCATGTTCCCTTTGGAGAGCAGATGCATCTGCCTGTCCAGTTCCTCCTCCATTTCGGGGGACAGTTCGATTTTCGGGACAAGAATTTTCTCTTTCGCCGCGAGGGCGTCCGGCAGCCCGCGCAGCGCCGCGAAGGGCATGAACTGTTTGGCTCTCTCCTCTATGGGCATTCTGTTTTTCGGTTTACCTGCCATTTCTCTTTCCTTTCCGAAGTGTTTCCGACATGCTGAAAGTTGCCGGCCGGAGAGCTTACTCCGCTTTATGCCCTCCGATCTGGTGATTCCTTTCTCTGGTGGTGGCTCCTTCCTGCAGATTCATGCCTTTCAGGATGGCGTCCTTGCCGAATTTATTTTTAATGCTGATCACAGCCTGCTGTACTCTGCGGTTTTTCTCAAGTTCCTCGGCGTCAACGAAAAAATTGTACTGATGGTATTCTTCCGGCATCACATGGTTGCATGTCAGGCTGACGCGGTGGATTGCCCACTCGGGATTTACGATCTTTTCGTAGAGGGCGGTCACCGCGGGAATCAGAATGAGGTCTGAGTTGGTGTCCGCCTGCAAGTCTGTCGTGCCGTGTGCGGATGGCACATTCAGGCGGTTGGAGTAGCCGACGTGGAGGGTGACGGAGCGCGTGACCAGATTCTTTTCCACAAGATCGAGACACATGAGATCCATCATTTCTTTGACGATGAGCCGTCCCTTTTCGAAGGGATAGTCACAGCCCAGAACCTGTCCGCTGGAAAGGCAGTTTGTGCGGGGACGGTAGTTTTTGATATCGGCAATGGTGACGGGTTCCCTGCCCCACGCATGGTCGATCAGAAGCTCCGCATCCACCCCGAACAGCTTATACAGCAGGTCTTCATCCGCGCTGGCAATATCGCCCATGGTGCGGATGCCGAAGGTGTCGAGCCGTCTGGCGGTTCCTGCGCCTACGCGCCAGAAGTCCGTGAGGGGCTTGTGGGTCCAGAGGGTTTTGCGGTAGCTTTCCTCCGTGAGTTCGCCGATAAAATCATCGGCGTGTTTGGCGGTGATATCCAGTGCAATTTTCGCCAGATACAGGTTGGAGCCTACGCCGCAGGAGGCGCGTATGCCGGTCTGTTCATAGATATCCTGCATGATCCGGAAGCCGAGCTGTCTGGCGGAGAGCCGGTAGAGCGCGAGATAATCCGTCACATCCATGAAAGCCTCGTCGATGGAGTAGACATGGATGTCCGATTTGGAAATATATTTCAGGTAGATGGCATAAATATTCGCGGAGACATCCACATATCTCTGCATACGGGGCGGCGCCACGATATATTTTACGGCTTTCGGAATTTCAAAAATGCGGCAGCGGTTTTTGATTCCCAGCGCTTTCATGGCGGGGGTGATGGCAAGGCAGATGGTTTTTTCCGTCCGCGTCGGGTCTGCCACGACCAGATTGGTGGTCATGGGGTCCAGACCCCGCTCCACGCATTCCACCGAGGCGTAAAAAGATTTTAAGTCGATACAGAGATAGGTACGGTTCATATCGGTCTCCCTTCTAATAACAATCATACTACGAGAACATATGTTTGACAATATGGAGAAAATGGGAACTTAAAATTTTCATGGAAAGAAGATTTTGCCATAATTCGTGTTATAATGAAAAAAATACTTGTTTTGGAGGAAGCCATGAAAGAGACAGACAGAATCGAACTGAAGCCGCTGCAGCCTGTTCAGGGGCAGTCGCCGAAGGGCAAAAAAGGGAAGGTAATTTCTACGGTTTTATTTGGTGTCGTTGTGGCAGTGTGGGTATCTGTCCGCGCCATAAACAGGACAAACCACCGGCCAAATGAAGAACCGTTTCCGATCCGCGTGGGCGAAGTCACGGTCATGCCGGGAGAGACTACGGTGGGAGCGCTGTCGGATGCCGGGTACGAGCTTGCCGTGTTTGACAGCAGGGCGTGGAGTACGGAAGAGGGAAAACTTTGTTATCAGGAGGTTGTGGAGGATTTGACGGCGGAGGCGAAGCCGCGTGATTATTATTTGATGGCGCTGCTGAAAGACGGGGAGGACTGTGCCGTGCTGCAAATCTATAACTGGTCAGGGGGAGCCGCACCTGTGAAGGAATGGACGATCGGAAGGGTGGAGATAGCGTCTTACCATGAAGGGGCAGAACAGGCGGCGCTTATTGGTATTCCGTTTTCTGAACTGACGCAGGAGGGTGTGACGCAAAGCGCTGATAAGGAGCCGGAAAGCTCTGAACAGAATAAATGTGTCTGGAGAAACGGCGCTTATTATATGAGCATAGAATTTGGAGATGACGCGGCAGTGGAGAGAATCCAATCAGAATATGATCCGCATTAGAGCGGGTTTCGACACCATACAGCAAGCGCATGGCGCGGCTGTGGCAAGTATCAGATAAATGCAATACTGATACAAAGTACAAGAAAAGAGAGGACAAAATCGTAAATTAATGTTAGAATACCTTTATACATATGAAGGGGTAAACGGAAATGAGTGTTATCAGCAGCAAGGATGTTTATCAGATCATCCGAAAAACTCTCGGCATCATCAACAATAAGATTATGAATCATGGGGAGATCACGGGGTATATCTTATATAAGATGATGGAGTATGAGAATACCTACACCGAGCAGAATTACACGGAGCAGGAGCTGGTGGATTACACGATGCTCGGCATTCTGCATGACATTGGTCTTTATAAGGAGGACAATGTCAAGAAGGTGGCGGATTTTGAGACCAAGAATCTCTGGCCGCATTCGATCTATGGATTTCTTTTTCTGAAATATCTGTCGCCTATCGGCGACAGGGCGGAGATTGTGCTGTACCACCATTTGGACTATAATCGGTACGGCGCGATACAGAGCCGCTATATGCATGTCATAGAGCTTCTGAATCTGGCGGATAAGATGGATACGGTTCTGCATCTGAAGGAGGAAAAGCTGGAGCCGGATTATTTTTCAAAGTACCGAAACATCAAATTTTCCGGCGCGGCGATGGATCTTTTCCAGAAAGCGGAGAAATGTTACGGGATTACGGAAAATCTCGTGAGCGGCAAGTATCGTGAGGAGCTGGATGTGCTTCTGGCAAAGAGGGCGTTTTCCGAGCAGTACAAGAAAGGCTTTCTGGAAATGCTTGTCTACACCATTGATTTCAGAAGCGAGCACACGGTGATCCACACGCTGGCGACGGTGAACTTTGCGGAGAAGCTCGGCAGACTTTCACGCGTCTCGGGGAAGGATCTCAGGGATCTCCACTACGGCGCGCTGCTTCACGACTTGGGCAAGATTGCGATTCCCTTACATATTCTGGAGTCCACGGGACGACTGAGCGACGACGAGATGAAGGTGATGAAGGCACATGTGCGGATCACGGAGATGATTCTGGAGGGCGTTGTAGATGATGACGTTTTGCAGATTGCGGTCAGGCATCACGAGAAACTGGACGGGACGGGTTATCATAAGGGGCTTTCGGCGGCGGACCTGTCCCTGTCCCAGCAGATCATTGCGGTGGCGGATATCTTGAGTGCGCTTTACGGCAAACGCAGCTACAAGGAGGCTTTCAGCAAGGAGAAAATTCTCGATATTATGAACTCCGATGCGGATAAAGGCAAGATCAACCGCAACGTGGTGACAACCCTTGAAAAAAACTATGACAGCATTATCGCGGAGTTTGAGAAGGAGAAGGAGAACACCATAGGGCTGTATCTCAAAATTAAGGAGCAATACGCAATTATGATTGAGCGATTTAAACGGTTCGATTAGAGTGAAAGGAATAGGAGGCATAACACCCATGGAACAGTCAAAGGTATATTTTACATCCTTTAAGGCAACGGAACATGAGAATTTATTACAGAAGCTTCACCGGCTGATGAAGACGGCGGGTTTTGAAACTATCGACTTTACGGACAAGTACACGGCGATTAAGATTCATTTCGGGGAGTACGGGAATCTGGCGTTCCTGCGCCCGAACTATGCGAGAGTAGTGGCGGACTATGTGAAGGAGCTGGGCGGCAAGCCCTATCTGACAGACTGCAACACGCTCTATGTGGGCAGCAGGAAGAATGCGCTGGATCATCTGGAGACGGCGTATGTGAACGGTTTTTCCCCCTACCAGACGGGATGCCATGTGATCATCGGCGACGGTCTTAAGGGGACGGATGAGACGCTGGTGCCCATCGACGGCGAGTATGTGAAAGAGGCGAAGATCGGGCACGCGATCATGGACGCGGATGTGTTCATTTCACTGACCCATTTTAAAGGACATGAGATGGCGGGCTTTGGCGGAGCGCTTAAAAATATCGGTATGGGCTGCGGTTCCAGGGCGGGTAAGATGGAGCAGCACTGTGACGGCAAGCCGGAGGTGGACCAGTCCCTCTGTGTGGGATGCGGCGCGTGCGACAGGATCTGTGCCCACGGCGCGCCCATTATCGAGAATGGCAAGGCGCATATCGACCATGACAAATGCGTGGGATGCGGACGTTGTCTGGCGGTCTGTCCGAAAGATGCGATTTCCGCAAGCTTTGAGGATTCCATCGCCATGTTGAATTACAAGATGGCGGAGTACGCGTGGGCAGTCTGCAAGGACAAACCGTGTTTCCATGTGTCGCTGATTTGCGATGTGTCGCCCAACTGTGACTGCCATGCGGAAAACGACATTCCGATTATCCCCAATGTGGGAATGCTGGCATCCTTCGACCCGGTGGCGTTAGATCAGGCATGCGCCGATCTGTGTAATAAGATGGCTCCGGTGGAGGAGAGCGTGCTTGGTGAAAATCTGCACAAGCACGGCAATGAGGAGGGACATGACCACTTCTTTATGACCCACCCGGATACGGAGTGGAAATCCTGCATCTCCCACGCGGTAAAGCTTGGGCTGGGAACGGATCAGTATGAGCTGGTGACGGTCTGAATGTAATAATGGTTAGCAGAATGGGTCATTGAAACGAGAAATGAAAATATTATTATTGTGTTTAAATGCTTTTGAGACAGTGGAATTTAGTCCCTTTGTAGACGTTATTGGATGGGCACATGATGATTTTAATTGTGATGTAGCGATTGATATATGTGGATTCAATCGTACTATCGTAAGTACATTTGGAGTATCTATAGCGGCAGATATTCTAATAGATGATGTTGATGTAGATCAATATGATGCGTTGGCTATACCGGGCGGCTTTGAAGAATATGGATTTTATAAGGAAGCGTACTGTGAAAAAACACTAAACTTAATTCGCTCTTTTCATTCACAGCATAAGCCCATTGCGTCAGTCTGTGTTGCTGCTTTTCCATTGGCTAAAAGTGGTATATTAAAAAATAGAAAAGCGACCACATATCATTTACGAGGTGGATATAAGAGAGAGGAATTAAAAAATTCTGGAGTTGTACTCGGAGATGAATGGATCGTAGTGGATGATAATATCATAACATCTTCATGTCCGAAAACGGCTCCCGATGTCGCATTTCGTTTATTAGAAATGCTTACGTCAAAAGAAAAAGCTATGGAAGTCAGGAAAGTAATGGGATACTAGAAACAAAAACCTAAATAAAACAGTTAATAACAACAAAGAATACGACGAGTTTACATGACAAAAGACCTCCGGCAGTCTACAGATCAAGAGAATGCGCGGAGGTCGCTTTGTATCTTTTTAAAGAACAGTTTTTAAGACGATGCCTGGAGCATAATCACCTTTATGGGCATGATGTCTAATTAGCAGATCAGTGCAGTTACCGTGCCTCGCCTGCGTGGGGGATATTGGTGTGCTCCGAAATCTCTCTGCTGATTGTGCAAAGGTCGTCCACGGACAGCCCGTGGATATCTTTGTTGCCGGTGATTCTGGCAAAGGTTTTTAATTCCTCGGCGGAACATCTCAGATAATTTTCCACCCGCTTTGCGGCGGCGTCGATGTGCAGTCTTTCACGCAGCTTTTCATCCTGCGTGGCTACGCCGACCGGGCACATACCGCTGCCGCAGATACGGTATTGCTGGCATGCGGCGGCTACCATTGCCGCGGAAGCCACCGCGACGGCGTCCGCGCCCATGGCGATCGCCTTGGCAAAATCGGAGGATACCCGCAAGCCCCCTGTGATGACCAGATCGATATCGGAACCGATAGAATCCAGATATTTTCTCGCGCGGTGGAGCGCATAGAGCGTCGGTACGCTGGTGGAGTCCCGGATGATGGCGGGGGATGCGCCCGTCGCGCCGCCTCTGCCGTCTATGGTGATGAAGTCGGGTTCCGCGTAGACACAAAACTCCAAATCCTTTTCAATGCGCCCTGCGGCGATTTTAATACCAATTGGTCTGCCGTCGCTCAGCATCCGCAAATCTGCTACCACGCCCTTTAAGTCGTCAGCATTGTTGATGCGGGGGAATTTCGAGGGACTGATGACATCTTCACCAAGCGGCTTGTTGCGGATTTTTGCAATCTCCGGGGTCACCTTGCTGCCCGGCAGATGCCCGCCCATGCCCGGCTTCGTTCCCTGGCCGATTTTGATCTCAATGGCGTCTGATGTTTTCAGATTCTCTTCGGTAACGCTGTACAGGTTGGGGACATACTCAAATATGTACTTGTACGCCGCCGCCTTTTCCTCCGGGAGAACGCCGCCTTCTCCGCTGCACATTGCCGTCCCAGCAGCGGCGCTTCCCTTTGCCATTGCGATTTTGGTCTCCCGGGAGAGGGCGCCGAAGGACATATGGGAGATATAGACCGGCATGGAGAGCGTCATCGGCTTTTTCGCGTGCTTTCCAATTACGGTCTGCAGGGACACCTCGTCGTGTTCATTTAAGGGCATCGGATTTAGCTGCGCGCCAAGAATCAGCACGTCGTCCCAGTTCGCCATCTTCATCCGCGTGCCCATTGCCTCAATCGCTGATTTTCCCGTGACTGCCATCTCATGAATCTCTTTCATGTAGCGGTAATCGCTGTCTGTCTTTCTCGTCTCTTTCGGGTAACTTAAGTCTGAATCCCCGGTCTCTGCGCACGCGCCCTCATTTTCTGGTGCAGCGCAGGCAGAAACAGGTTTTTCGGGTTCCAACGCCTTGAATTTTTCCGGCGGCTGTTTGCAGATGGGACACTCCGTCAGCTCGGAGAAGGTTTTTCCTTCTTTTTCCTCATCGTACTCGTACCCGCATACACTGCATTTGTAGATCATTGCAAAGCCCTCCTTTGTATTTTCTGCATTTTGTAAAGCAACACGTCAAAATTAGAATTATTCTAATTATAGTATAGCTGCACGGTTTTGTCGAGGGCTGGATTTGCATGAAAAGAATGCCGGCATTATCTTGCCGGCATCTGAAAGTCCGCGAGCGCGCGGTTCAAATAATCATTAAAAGGTTTCATTGCCTCGAAAATTTCAACCATTTTTGGCAGGAATGTCCCGATATCCAGCAGATCCTGATCGTTTACAGGGTATTCGAGATACCAGCTTTTATATTTCAGGTATTCGGCATGCGGGTGTTCTTTTTCATAGCCTGCAGGCACATTTTTGAGAGCGGTTCCCTGTACCGTGAAATATTTCGTAAAGGAGTCAGCATGGATAATCTGGTCCCACTCGTCGGGGCGCTGCACGATATAGTCCCGTATCATGGTGGTGGCGTCCTTGAACATGTCAGCAAAAAGCCCGCCGCCTAAAAAGGACTCATTGCCGGGTTTTATCATCAGATAGTATCCAACCGGGACCAGCAGCTTTCCCATGGCGCCGATATGGGCGCGGAAGGCGGGATTGTAGGGTGATTTGTCGTGGCTGAAACGGGTGTCCCGCACCAGCTTGAAGGTGAGGTCCTTCGGCACATTCTGAATGATGCTGCCGTCTGTTTTTCCGATTGCAAGAATCAGTTCCTGTACCAGCTCTTCAAACTGTGCGTTTGCTTCCTTGTATTCTGCCTTATGTTGATGATACCACTCCCGGTTGTTGTTTTCCTTTAATTCGGATAAGTATTTGAAAATCAGTTCCGTGTTCATTATTTCCTCCGATTTCTTTTTCCATGTTCTTATGTGTCAGAATTTTTGTGCGTGTCACTTTATGTTACGCGTTTTTTACGACAGACAGAGAAGTTGAGTTCAGGAATTTTTTCATAAACTGTCTGGTCTGCTCCGGAGTTGCATAGAGTCTGGCGAACGAAAAATGCTGCGCAAGATCGTCGATCTCTTCCATTGCCTCCTTCACGTCAAGCATGGTCTTTCTTGCGATTTCCTCTGCCGCGGTGTAGTCCTGATGCGACGGATCGATCCTGTGGTTTTGAATCGCGTAATTGATCCGGTTCGCGCACCGGCATGTCCCTTTTCCGTACTCGCCGCAGTATTCACTCAGGAAATCCGCCATCTTTTTGCGGATACGGGAGAGACGTTGACGGTATGCTTCCGGCGAAATCCCCAAAATTTCCCCGGCTATGCGGCTGTCTGCCTGAAACATGGTCCCAAGAACAAAAATCAGACGGCTGTCTGTGTCGAGACATTGCAGCATCACATTGGTGCAGGAAAGCTTCAGCTCTTCCGCCAGAACAGTCTTTTCCACATTCTGCGTCAGATCAGGAACGTCGTGGATATTACCGTTTTTGATATCCTCCCCGTAAAACTCGAAACTGAGCGGGTGCTGTGCAAACATATGCTTCTTGTAGTTTTTGAGATGGTTCACTGCAATGCAGAACACCCATGTGGAAAAGGCGCTTTCCTTTTTGAAGGAAGAAAGATGGGTGATGACCTTTAACAGGATATCCTGTGTCGCGTCCTCCGCGTCGGCAAAGGTGCCGAGCATACGCAGGGACAGGTTAAAAACCAGGTCCTGCACGCCCTCGATAAGGGTTTCCAGAGCCTCCCGGTCTCCGGCGGTGGCTTTCTCCACCAAAGCAAATAATTCTTCTGTATTTTTGTCCATAAATTTTACCTCCTATAGAATTAGACAACGTCGAGGGGCTTTTGTGACATATTATTTTTGATAAAATCTTAGCATATAGTCATAAAGTTTTCCATCCATTACAAAAAAAGGATGATTGATAACAAACTGTCTTAAGAAATGTGATCTTCATACCGAAATAAATGGTAACAGGGAAGAGCAGAGACGCAGTCATATTTCAGACAGAAAGGCGGTTATCGTATATGAATATTTCATGGGATCAGACCAGCAGTATTTTGCGCAGAATGAACACGGCTGGCATGTTAAAGAGCACGCAGGACAGGCTGGAGCGGCAGGAAGAGACACAGAAGCAGGTGGATTTTTTCGAGAAGCAGAAAGAGAACCTGAAAAATGCATCCTGTGGAAGCGTGGAGGAGATCGCCGAAAAGCTGAAAATGTACCAGTCCTATGAGGATCAGATTTCTTCGATAAAGGCGGCTTACAATCAGGAGCAGATGTTCCACATTCTGGATGAGTCCACGGAGAAGGGCGAGAAGATCGCGGAAGCGATTGACAACATGGAACCCAAGACTCCGGAAGAGCGTCTGGAAGAGATGGTCGAGGAAGCGCTTGGCATCGAGGACGGCGGCGAACTCGAGGAGGCTATGGAAGAACTCGAGGAAGTTGTCGAGGAGCTGAGCGAGGAATTGACGGAAGAGCTGACCGAGGGTATGGAGGAAGCGCTGCCTGAGAATGCGGAACTCTCCGCGGAGGAGGTTGCGGAGGCTGCTGCCGCGGCAGAGGCGGCGGAGCAGGAAGCGGCGAATGCGGCGGGAATACCTGAGGGGTATATGCCGTTTGATGTGAGACTGTAGACAAATGAGGGAATGGCTGACGTTTCGACGCAGACATTCCCTTTCTTTTATTATTGTTTTGTGACGGAACAGGGGGAAAGATATGGGAAAATGGATAGCCGCGTAGCAACTGTATGAGATTGGGATTACGCATGTAATGTCATAACCTTCGTCGCTACCCGCTCCCGAAACCGCACGTCGTGCTCCACAAAGAGGAGCGTCGGCTCATACGTCAAAAGCAGTTTCTCAATCTGCATCCGGGAGAAAACGTCGATATAGTTAAGCGGTTCATCCCAGATGTAGAGGTGCGCGGGGGTCAGCAGACTTGCCGCCAGCAGTACTTTTTTCTTCTGCCCTTCCGAATAATCCTCCATATTTTTCGCAAACTGTACCCGCTCAAAGTCAAGCTGCCGTAAGATGGCGCAGAACAGGCTATGATCCAGATTCCGCTGCTTGCAAAAGGCTGGAAGGCTGCCGGTCAGGAACGAGGTGTCCTGATTCACGTAGGAGATCGTCAGCCCCGAAGCGGTTTCTAAGACGCCTTTTTCCAAGACGGGCATGGGGGAAGGAGGATATGCGGCGTCGGTCGTTTTAGAGGCGGCTTTTTGCAGGATCATCTTGATCAGGGATGACTTTCCACAGCCGTTTTCCCCGTGCAGGGCAACCCGTTCTCCCTGATGAATGGAAAAGGTCAGCTCCGCAAAGACGGGGTGGACTGCGTCCGCATACTGTAAGCTGTAATCCCTGACATCTACCAGCCTGTCTTTATGGTGGGAGAGGGGCATCAGCCTTAAATCCACCGTTTTTTCCAAATCTTGCAAAAGTCCTTCCTTCTCCTCGATCTCCCGCTCAATTCTTTTGGTCATCTGGGCGGCCCGGCTCTGCATCTTCTTCGTTTTTGCGCCGATATAAGGTCTCATACTTATTCCGCGGTCGTGTTCTTTCACGGGGTCATAGCCAATCTTGGTGGCTTCGTTTTTGTCCGCCCATGCCGCGGTACGTCTGGCTGCCTGCCTCAGCTTTCCGATTTCTTTCAAATGCTTCTCGTTTTCTGAGATGGCGAACTGGTCCTTGCGCTGTTTGTTTTCCCACCAGACACTGAAATTGCCGCTCTGTACCTCAATGGTCTGCCTGTTTAACACAAGGACGTGGTCGATACAGGCATCCAACAGATCCCTGTCGTGAGATACGAGAATAAAGCCCTTTTTGGAAGCCAGATAGTGTTTCACGGTCTCTCTGGCATCCTGATCCAGATGATTCGTCGGCTCGTCGATCAGCAGGAAATCATTTTCGCCCGAAAATAGGACGGCAAGCAGAATCTTGGTCTGCTCCCCGAAACTTAGCGTCTCAAAAGGACGGTAAAGGATTTCCGCATCCTCGTTAAGCTGCGCCAGCTCGCAGATCACCCGCCACTCTTCGCAGCCTGGTTTCACTTTTTCCAGAAAGACGGAGGCGGGCAGCGTTTTCTGCGCATCTGTGACGGCATAAGGAAAGTAATCAAAGGCGACGGACGCGCTGATAGAGCCCTGATAAACGTACTCTCCTGTTAGCAGGCGCAGGAACGTCGTTTTGCCCTTTCCGTTCCTGCCGATAAAACCCAGTTTCCAGTCAGTATCAATCGAAAAAGAGACATTTTCAAAGATATCGTCAAAGCTCCCATCGTAGGAAAACGTCAGATTGGTTACATTGATTTGTGACATACACATCTCTCCCTTCACAGAATCGTCACTGTCCTGCGACGATTCAGAGAATGCAGGGCATTCTCCTTAAATGATTTACGCTATGGCATTTTCCGTAAACTGGCAACAAAAAGAACCCTCCGCCGCCGGAAAGTCCTCTCACACGCGTTACCGTCTCCATGGGAAATGTGTACAGTGAAACGCAGCAAAAAACAGCGCACACAAAAAGAGAGGCGGTGAGAACATAATCCACTTCTGGCGGCACGAAAAACGGTACGGATCAAAATGCCCGTACAGCGATAACCTTCATGCAATCAAAAGTAGATTATTTCTTCATCCTTTCACCTCTCTCTGTCAAGATAGGGGTATTCTAACACTGTGCGTCTTTTTTGTCAAGCATAATGCTGCCGCGGACAGAGCTGTCATTTCAAGGGAAATTCATGTAGAGTGAGATTCTCCAATTCGTGAATTGTCAAACAGGAGTTCTTTCTTGCATTGATATCAAAATTGTCGTACGATTGTACTACAAGGAAGTGGCTGTAATGAAGGAAGCAACTTTGCAGGTAAGGATGGATGCGGAGTTAAAAGAACAGGAGGACACTATAGATTATGATTTTAAACTTTGACGAGGTCGAGGAACAGATAATCCCGAATTTTAAAGGCGGGGAGAAAGCGTTTCGGACGCATATGTACACGGACGGGTCATGCAAGATCATGCGCGCGTCCTTGGAGCCGGGGGCGAGTATCGGCGTACATACCCATGAGGCGGACAGCGAGATTATTTTTATGCTGAAAGGAACTGGCGTGGTTCTTTGCGACGGCGCAAAAGAAATCCTGCCCGCGGGGGGCTGTCATTACTGCCCGAAGGGACACAGCCACAGTCTGCGCAACGAGAGCGATGAAGTGATCGAGTTTTATGCGGTCGTAGAGTGAAGGTTGAAAGAAAATCTTTCAACCTTGATTTGAGGGTCAAATGAACATGCAAGCATGTTCGCTTGACCCATGGAGGCAAAAATGCGAAAAGTACTTCTGAAACTCAGCAGCAGAGCTGTGACATGGCGGTTAGTATGACATTTTGAACCAGGGAGGAGAATAGAGAGATGGATGTCAAAGAGAGATTACAGGCGCTTCGCGAGCAGATGAGAAAGCGGAAAATCGTGGCGTATATTGTCCCGACGGAAGATTTTCACGGTTCTGAGTATGTGGGGGATTATTTTAAGACAAGGGAGTATTTATCCGGGTTTACGGGCTCCGCAGGCACGCTTCTGGTGATGCCGGAACGTGCTTTTCTGTGGACGGACGGCAGATATTTTCTGCAGGCGGAAACGCAGCTGTCTGGCAGCGGTATTGAACTGATGAAAAGCGGAGAGCCGGGGGTTCTTTCGCTTGCGGCGTTTCTGGGTAAGGAACTGAAACGTGGGGATGTGATCGGTTTTGACGGGCGGACCGTGACGGGCGCGTTCGTGAAGGAGCTTCAGGAAAAGACGGCGGAGAAGCAGGTCACATTTTACGGGCAAAAGGATTTGGCAGGTCTGATCTGGGAGAACCGTCCGCCCATGTCTGCGGAGCCGGTCTGGGGACTGTTGGTCTCCTACGCAGGGCTTTCAAGGGAAGAGAAGCTGACAAAGGTTCGGGAAAAGATGGAGGAGGCGAGGGCGGATGCCCTTCTTGTGACGGCGCTTGATGAGACGGCATGGCTGCTGAATCTGCGGGGTGATGATGTGAAGCATACCCCTGTCTTTCTGGCTTACATGTTTATCACGAAAAGACGGGCGATTCTGTGCGCGCAGATGCAGGCTTTTTCCGAGGAGATCAAAGGGGAGTTAAAGAAGGCGGGAATCACGATTCTGCCTTATGAGAGCATAGAGGAGGTTGTCGCGTCCCTTCCTGCGGGGCAGAGGCTTATGGCGGATGAAAATAAAGTCAGTTACCGGCTTTTGCATGCCGTGTCCAAGGGTGTGGAGAAGATCAACAAACCGAGTCCCGTGGCGCTGCTCAAAGCGGTTAAGACGTCCCGGGAAATCGATCATATCCGTTCCGCTCATGTCAAGGACGGGGTGGCGGTAACCAGATTTGTGCACTGGCTGAAAACGCATGTGGGTAAGGAAGAAATTACGGAGATCGGTGCGGCGGAGAAGCTGGAAGAATTTCGCTGTGAGGCGGAAGGGTATCTCGGTCCCAGTTTTGATCCTATCGTGGCTTACGGACCGCACGGCGCGATCGTGCATTACAGCGCAACGCCGGAGACGGATGCGGCTCTGCAGCCAAAGGGGCTGTGTCTGGCGGATACAGGCGGACATTACAGTGAGGGGACGACGGATATCACGCGCACGATTGCCTTGGGCGGGCTGACGGCGGAGGAGAAGCGTGCCTACACATTGGCGCTTAAAGGGCACCTGCGGCTGGGTGCGGTGAAATTTACGGAGGGTGTCTGCGGGCAGAATCTGGATGTGCTGGCGAGGCAGCCGCTGTGGGAAGAAGGGATGGACTATAACCACGGCACGGGGCATGGTGTCGGGTATCTTTTGAGCGTGCATGAAGGACCACAGAATTTCCGTTGGCGTATCGGGGACGGCGCATCCTGCGTGCCTCTGGAAGAGGGGATGGTTATCTCCAATGAACCGGGCTTATATGTGGCAGGAAAGTTTGGCATCCGCCATGAGAATCTGGTGCTTGTCAGAAAGGGAGAAAAGACCGATTACGGGCAGTTTATGTATCTGGAGCCGCTCACTATGGTTCCCTTTGATAAGGGCGCCATTGACGTTAACCTGTTGACGAAGCGGGAGATCGGTCTGCTAAACGACTACCATACAAAGGTTTACGAGACGCTTGCGCCCCATTTTACGGGGGAGGAGCTTGTGTGGCTGGGCGAAGCAACGGCGGCAGTGTAGGGCTGTATAGCCAGAAAGAAACTGCGTAAAGAAAATCAGGCATTGCCATCAGGGGCTTGTCAAAAGCCTTTAGGATGGCAATGTCTGACTATTTTATTTGCTTTCGATGTCACGCTGCCGGTGCAGGGTTTTATTTATTTTTCTGATGTTGTGTCTGATGATGGCATACTGTATCAGCCATATGACGGCATAATTACATGCGAACATGCCGAAATAGTTTACAATGCCCGTCAGACTGTGCTCCGTCCAGTAAGTGATATAGGCGATCGGCATCATCAAAACGGTGATAAGCAAAAAGTAAATACCGGTCTGTTTTGCTAGCCCCCAAGTCTCCACGTCCCAGACCACGGAGCATCCGGCGCATCCGGCTCCCAACAGACCGCACAGGAGCGCCTGTACGATAACGGCGCCTATTTCACTTCCCACCATTTCCACCAGTGCCGGCATACAGGGAGCGTAGTAACCGTCCGCCCAGATCAGGGAAGTGATGATCGTGAAGGTGTAGCCGATGGCAAGTCCCATGGGAAAACCGAATAGTCCGCGTGAAATGATTTTCTTTAACATGTCTTATACCTCACATTCCTAATATTTTTTTGATTTTTGAGACATAACGTCTGGAAACATAAGTTGTCGTACCGTTCGTCAGTTCCACATAGATCGTGCCGCTGAAACTCAAGTCGAAGTTTTTCACTTTTTTTATGTGAATGATTTCCGAGTTGGAGATGCGGACGAATAGAGAGGGATTTAACCGTTCCGCCGCTTCGTAAAGCCTGAGACGCAGAAGATATTCACCCTTGTCCGTCACCGCGAAAACTTTGCCGTTTGCGGCATAGATGCGGAACAGGTCATCCGGCTCCAGGACTTCCATTTTCCCGTCCTTGCTGCCGGTGAGAATGGGTGGTGCGTTTTCGGACAGCCGCTGCATAAGGGTGTTCACTTCTTCCGTTATGGAAGCGGTGTGGATGATGATTTTCGGCTCGGTACAGGAGCTGTCAATTTTTATTTCAACCTGCATTTTGGTATTCACCTCCGTTCCTTTCCATATCTTTATGTTCCATTTGCCTGTGATGCCATTATAGGAAAAGGGGATGTTTCCTGCAACAGATTTTCGACAGTCGGTCGTATATGGCATACAGGTGGCTGCTGTCAGGGCTTACGATGGAAAAAACGGTTGTGTAGACAGGGATATACTTGTTTGTCTGTTTATTCTCCGCTATAATATATTTGAAAACAGGCGGCATTGTTGTAATGGCAGTATTCGTATTTTATGGAAGGGTTAAATGTTCCGGAATGGAGGAAAATCATGCAGGATGAAAAAGAGGTTCGGGAAGAAATATGCGAGATTGGGAGACGGATGTACGGGCGGCGTATGGTGGCGGCGAACGACGGCAATATTTCGGTGCGCCTTTCGGAAAATGAATTGATCTGCACGCCCACAGGCGTCTCCAAGGGGTTTATGAAGCCGGAACAGCTCTGTAAACTGGACCTTACGGGAAAGGTGCTGAAGATGGCGGAAGGGTTCGGCCCGTCCTCCGAGGTGAAAATGCATCTGCGGGTGTACGAGAAACGCCCGGATATCACGGCGGTGGTACACGCGCACCCGATCTTTGCCACCAGCTTTGCGGTGATGGGAAGGGCGCTTGACGTACCCATCATGCCGGAGGTGATTGTCAATTTCGGAAAAGTGCCCCTTGCGCCTTACGGTACGCCCTCCACGGCGGAGATCCCGGACGCCATAGAGCCGTATCTTAAGGATTATCAGGCAATCCTCTTGGAGAGCCACGGCGCGCTCACATGGGCCAAGGATTTGCAGACGGCATATATGAAACTGGAGTCTGTGGAATTTTACGCGGAATTACTGTACCGAACGGCGCAGCTTGGCGGACCGAGGGAGCTGAGTGGGGAAAAACTGGAGCGGCTGTATGAGGTGATTGCCCGTTAAATGGACTGGAGACTGTGAGGGAAAGCGGGGAATAAAGATTTCGATTGCATAAAAAAGACAGTATGAAAGGTTACATGCCAATCATACTGTCTTTTGGTATTATTTTACGGAAACAGAAGTGATATGCGGGTTCGCACCGTTGTACCAGTACAGGTAACCTTCCATGTCAACAGTATCGCCGACCTTCAGGTTTTCCACAGCTTTGTAGACATCTGTGCTGCTGTCGCAGAGATAAGACTCCACGCAGAAGGTGTAGGTCTGTCCGTCTTTGGATACGTTGAAGTACAGATCGTTATTGTCGGCAGCGGAACCGGAGTTGTCGTCGTTGTAAACAACGGCACAGTCGTAGGACTGTCCGTCCTTCTCATAGGTCTCAACGGTCATGCCCTTGAAAGATACCAGCTCATTCTGGTGTTTGATCAGTTCGTCTTCCTTGGCGAGCAGATCGGTTACATCCGTCGCGGAAGCGGTGAAGCTGCCGTCCTGAATCTCAATGGCTGCGCCTTCGGCGATTTCCACTTCGCCGGACCACTCGGTCTTGTAGCCAGTCACTTTGATCTTCGTGCCGGGGGTGAGCTTTTCGTAATCCGCCTCGGAGCAGACTGCGTTGTAGACGAAATATGCGCCGTCCTTATCCTGTGTGTAGAGGGTAGCTTTATCCTCCCACCAAGACTGCTTCGCCTGCACGTATGTCTCGATTACCACTTCGCTGTCAAGTGCGGCAGCCATGTACTCGTCGTGGGTCATAACGCCCTCGGATTTCTTGTCTTCGCCGCCGTTTCCGCCATTACCGCAGGCGGTAAGGGACAGAGCGAGGGCAAGTGTCAGTGTCAATGCGATTGTCTTTTTCATAATCATCCTCCTCAATAGTAGCGTTTTCTATTTGCTTCTACAGCGACGATTATACCATACTCAGTGGATAAATCAATGCTTTTTTCTATTTTTGACAAAATCGGACAGCACATAGAGCAAAATCAGACACCAGGAAAGCGCCAGCGCGGCGAGGAGCAGCACGGCAGTCTGCGGCAGCGGACCAAGTTCCTGGCGGCTGCCTGTTGCTATGTCTTTCTGGTCTAAGCGGTAGAGAGCGGTGACGTCCGCAGTAAGCTGTTCCATGTAGGCATCGTCCACCGTCTGTCCGCGCCTCACTGAGACTGCCACATTTTCAATGAGCTGTCCCGCCGCGTTTCGGAGGGAGGCGGAGCCGTTAAACACGGGCGTCACAAAGGTGTCCCCCGTATGGTCGAGAAGAAGTTCGGAAGCGTCCAGTTTTATGGAATAGTGGGTGCTGTTGTCCTCCCCGCTCCTGGCAAGGTAATCCTGATAGGCGGGCGACTCCTGTGCCTTTAATGTGACGGGCAGATATCCTTCTGTCTGCGCGTAGCTGGTCTGTACCTCGTCTGTCAGAAGGAACTGTGCAAAGAGCCATGATGCAAGCACCTCCTGCGGGTCTGCCTTGTTGAACACGCAGATGGAAGGACCTTGGGAAATCATCTGGGGATTTTCGGGATTGATCTGGGGCACCATCCGCACAGCCGTCTCGAAATCCACGAAGGCATCCTCGCTGATGTCGGACAGTGGCGCGTCTGCGCCCATCCATGTGGCGCCCGCCGTGGAGTCGATGGCGAACACACACTGTCCCGCGTTGAGGAAATTGGCGGGATAGCTGGAAATCTTAAAGGTGGAAAAAGCGCCGCTTTCCACATGATCCGCAATCTCGTATAGAAAAGCCTCCGTGGTATCATTGAAAAGCCCGATATCACCCTCGGGCGTGGAATAATCCGCTCCCTGCTGCTTTAAAAACTGGATCATCATGTTGTCCGTGGACTTATAGATGAAAGGAATCATCACGTTCTGTCCGTTTAAGGCAAAGGTGCCGTCCGCATTTTTGGCTGTGGCTGCCTCCGACACTTCCCAGATAAAATCCCATGTCAGCACGTCGGGGAGGGTGTAGCCCAGCTTTTCCACAAAATCCTTGTTGATGTAGCAGCACTCGGTGGAGCGCATGTAGGGGATGGCGTAGTGCTGTCCCTCCAGCACGCATTCCGAGAGAAACTGGGGAACGATCTCCTCCTGCGCGGGTCCGTCGTAGAGGAGCGCGCTGCCGCCGAGCCCGTATTTTTCATCGGCGAAAAGAGAATCCAGAGGAACCACGGTGTTTTTTCCGGTCATGTAGGTGGCGATGTGATCCGGGTAGGTGATGCACACATTGGGCGTGGTGCCGGTTGCGATGTTGGTGATCACGTCATTGAAGATCCTGCCGTAGTCGGTGTAGAGCTTCATGTTGACTTTGATGTTGGGGTAAAGCGACTCAAAGTCCGCAATGGCTTTTTTGTAGACGTCGGTCTGGTTTTTGTTGGTGTCGTTCTTAGCCCAGAAGGTGACCTCATAATTCTTTGAGGTGTCAAATTCTGCGGGCGCGGTAAACGTCGGCAGCGCTTTGGAGCCGTGACAGCCGGTGAGGGTAAGGAGGCTCACCCCAATAAACAGCGACACCAGCGCTTTCCTTCGGTTTGTATGCGTTTTGCGTTTCTTGTTTTTCGTTCTCAATGGTTTTTCCTTTCAGAAACAGTTTTGGCTGAATCAATAACAGACGCAATGTGACAGGACAGAGTTTGGTTTTCATGTCACGATTCAACCCTTGGTACCTCCTCTCGCCACGCCGGACATAATCTGTTTGCGGAACAGGAGAAACAGAATCACGAGGGGCAGGGAAATCACCACCACCGCCGCCATCATGGCGGGAATGTTGGCACGTCCGAACCCGTTTTCGCGGATTTCCTGTATGCCGTTGGAGACCAGATAGTAGTCGGCATCGTCGGTAATCAGGCGGGGCCACACGTAAGAGTTCCAGCACTCAATGATTTTTAAGATCGTGATGGTGACCAGCGTGGGGCGGCAGATCGGAATCATCACCCTGCGCAGATACCGCAGATCGGACGTGCCGTCCACCTTGGCGGCGTAGTACAGCTCGTCGGGAATCTGGGCGAAATTCTCACGCAGCAGGTAAATATAAAATACTGAGGTTACTGATGGAAGGATCAGTCCCGTGAAGGTGTTTCGCAGTTCTAAGTTGGTGATGGTGGTAAAGTTGGTAATCACCACCAGTTCATTCGGAATCATCATCAGCGCAAGAAATAGGGTAAACACGATATCGCGCCCCGCAAACTGCAGTCTCGCGAAGGCGAAAGCCGCCAGCGTGATGACAACGAGCATAAGGGCCGTGGTGCCAAGCGTAAACAGAAGCGTGTTTAACAGATATCTGCCCAGCGGCACGGTGGTGAAGGCGTCCGCGTAGTTTTGAAAGGTGGGGGAGAGGGTGAAAAATTTCGGAATATATTCCGCGTTGTATGCGCCGTAATCTTTCACGGAAGTCAGCACCATCCAGTAGAAGGGAAACAATACAATCAGCGCCCAGAAGGTGAGAAAGGCGTAGGTGATGATAGTGAGTAAGCGGGATTTCTTCATTGCTTCTATACTCCTTTTTACGAATACAATAAATAGTGTCTGCGAAACTCTTTTTAGAGTTACATGAAATGCAATTTCAATAACGAAGAGGGAGTTTCGAAATTGCCCATTTAACATAAGTCCATTGAAGAATGCGGAGCATTCCTTGGATCGAGAGCGCAGGCTCCCCATCGGTTAATGGTAGTGCACATGTTTCCGGCTCACCAGCAGATTGACACAGGTGATGGTCAAAACGATGGCAAACAGGATAATTGCCGCTGCCGAGGCATAGGAAGGGTAGCCGCCGCTGTCCCGGTAAAGCATGTCGTACACATAGCCTACGATGGTGTTCATGCCCGCTGCGTTCAAGTTGGTGCCGAACAGCGCCACCGCGTCGCTGTATGCCTTGAAGGCGCCGATAAAGCCCGTGATTACCAGATAGAAGAGCATGGGGGAAATCATGGGCAGGGTGATTTTAGCAAACATGCGGAGCCGTCCCGTGCCGTCCACGCGAGCGGCATTGTAATAAACCGGATTCACACCGGCGAGCGCGCTTGTCAGTATCAGGATTTTAAAAGGCATGACAACCCATACCGTGTAAAAGCAGAGCACAAACATTTTCGCCCAGTAGGGACCTTCGATGAAGTCCACGGAGCCGCCGCCAAAGCAGTGGATCAGCAGATTCACCAGACCGTCGGAGTAGGGCGTTTTCTTAAAAAGAATCATAAACACCAGACCGACCGCCAGCGTGTTTGTCACATAAGGCAGGAAAAAGACGGTCTGAAACAGCTCCTGCAGGGGCTTGATGGAACTGAGCGCTACAGAGATCAGAAGCGCAAGCCCTGTGGAGAGAGGTACGGTGATAATTACCAGAATAAAGGTGTTCTTTAACGCCTGCAGAAAATAGGTGTCGTGCAGGACGTAGGAGTAGTTGTAGCCGCCCATGCCGTAAAACGTCTGGGAGGCAGAGTTGTAGCCCTCCTCGAAGGAATAGATAAATACGTCGATTAAAGGATAGATCATAAACGCGCCCAGAAACAGGAGCGCGGGCAGCAGATAGAGCCAGCCCTTCAAATTTCGGTTTTCCATATATATCTCCATTCCGAAGCGACATTTTATCCAAATAGGAAACTGCGACTGTGCTGATTTTATATCAAGGCAAAGGGGATGTGATGATATTTGTGCTGTTATCCAATGGATTTGTGATGCTCCTGTATCATTTATCTTTTACTTCGCTGTCTCAAAAGGAATACGAGTTTCGGTGTCCTTCGCGAAGAGAAAGACCTTCTGCGGTTTCAGCGCAAACCGAACCGTATCGCCGGACAGATGCTCGCAGCTTTCCGCGTCCACGATGGAGCGGATCATGGGATTTTGCGAGGCGGGGTGGGTGGAGACGATACTCACGTCCCGTCCCATGACTTCCGGCCTGTTTAGGCGGCAGGTGAGTGCGCCGTTTTCCGACAGGATAAATCCCTCCGGGCGTATGCCCATGTACACCGGCTGGTCGGGCACGTTTTTCAATGTGAGAACCGTTTCTTCTCCGATCAGGAGGGAACCGTTTACCACTTTCCCCTCAAAGATATTGATGGGCGGCGTTCCAAGGAACTTCGCGACAAACAGATTGGCAGGATTGTCGTACACCTCCTGCGGTTTTCCGATCTGCTGTACCAGCCCGTCCTTCATCACGACGATCAGATCGGAGATGCTCATCGCCTCGTCCTGATCGTGGGTCACAAAGATCGTTGTGATTGCCGTCTTTTTCTGGATGCGGCGTATCTCCTCGCGGGTCTGGAGCCTGAGTCTGGCATCCAGATTGGAGAGGGGCTCGTCCAGAAGAAGGACACGGGGCAGTTTGACCAGTGCCCTCGCGATGGCAACGCGCTGCTGCTGACCGCCGGACAGTTCCGCAGGCTTGCGGTCCAGAAGATCGCCGATCTGCACAAGCCCTGCGGCTTCCTCCACCCGGGCGCGCATCTCCTCTTTGGAAAGTTTCTCTTCACCTTTCAGGTTTTCCAGAGGAAAGCGGATGTTCTGCTCCACATTTAGGTGTGGATAGAGCGCATAGTTCTGGAATACCATACCCACGCCCCGCTTCTGCGGGGTGAGAGACGTGACGTCCTCCTCGTCGAAAAAGATCTGCCCCTCCGTCGGTTTCTGCAGACCGCAGATCAGATTGAGGGTCGTGCTTTTCCCGCAGCCGGAAGGACCGAGGAGTCCCACCAGTGTGCCGTCGGGTATTTCAAAGGTAAAATCGTTTACGGCGGTTACGTCTTCTTTCTTTTTATTACCCCTGCCCCTGCCGGGGAATTTCTTTGTCAGATGTGAGAGAACTATTTTCATATTTGTTACATTCCTTTCCAAAATCCGCGAGACGGATTCTGCGGTTACTTCCATCAGTGAATAAAATAGTCGCTGCGTGACAGCGTGTCAGATGCCGTACTCGTCACGAAGATCAGCCGATATGTGATCCAGATCGGGATAAACGAAACTTTCTGTAATACCGAGCACCCGGAGACTTTCTATAAAGTATTTCTTCCGCTCACAGGGGATGATGATTTTGTAGAGCATATTTTCGTCACAGATATCTTCCAGATGCTTTAGGGAGTTGTGCACGGTAAAGTTGGAGTGCTGGGAGTACATCCGCAGATTATTTTCCGTGGAGCTGCATGCCAGAATGCGGTTTGTCAGCTCGTGGTTGTGGTGCGCGTGCTTGAAGGCGGGCAGCAGCATTTCCTGCGTGGTGTCGGCGTCGATGGGATAAATGCAGTTGCCGAACCCTTCCTGCTCGTTCAAAAGCCCAGGCGCCAGCACCCAGACGCAGCCGTCCGTATGAGACAGCTCCCTGTAAGTCTCCGTGGCGAAAAACACCGCGATCAGGGGAGACTGGCTCCAGTCCAGCATTCTGGTGGGAAGCCCGTAGTGCTGCATCAGGGAGACCCAGCCCGCGTAATTGTGTTTGGCGGGAGGATTGTCGATGATCTGTCTGGCGCGGGTGTAGAAGTCGTTGGTGATATACCGCTCCGCCTCCAATCGCTTTTTGCTGCGCTGGATGGAGGGGATCAGCGTGAGCGACGCGTTTTCTTCCCCGCGGTACCAGAGCCGCACGCCGTGTTTCTGATATAAACCGTTTACGAACTGTAAAAGCTCGTCAATGGTGCATATTTCCTGTGTTATCATAATTCCTCCGCATTTTCCGAAACCGTAATCGAGCATGTCCGATTTTGTTATGGACTTGAAAGCCCTTTTTTGTCATAATGATTATAGAAGATTTTGGAAGGTTGCACAAGGGTTAATCGGAAAGGGATGTGCACCGTGCACAGGGACGGAAGAAAAAGTGCTTAAATTGGGAAAACACGTATTTGAAGAAGATCTGGAGAAAAGCAGTCTGACAGTATCTGTCGGAGACAGGGAAAATGGGTCAGAATGGAAAATAGACTGTGCTTTTTTAAAATCCGCATATGATGGGGAGATGGTCAGTCCGCAAATTATCATAAACAACATCCACACGAAAAAATATGATATCAGAAAATTTGCCGGGGAAAAGTTTTCGACAAGAAACGTTGCGGAAAGTGATCAGCGGGAAGATTCCTTCTATTTATTTGAACATGAACCGTTTATCAAAATGAAAGTTAAAATTTTAGCTGTAGAGGGAGAACGGGCACATGTTACGTGCAAGGGAACTGTAGTTGAAGACGGCTATGCTTCGCCGGTCAAAGCAGTTAAGTTTACATGGGACTGCTGGCTGCCGCTTGTTGTATATGATTTTTATCGCATCCGTATATGGTCAGTATAAGTTCTGTCTGTTTGCGGGTGCAGTAATGCCGGGTGTCTATTATTTTGACACGGCAGAGGGGGAAAGGCGTATTTTTCACAAGTTCTGCGATACTTTTACGGAATTTTTGAATCTGGTGGTAACTGACGAGGCGTAACTATTATTTAAGAGGTACAATATGGAGCTGAATATCAATTCTCCCGCCTATTTCAGCGATCAGTATGGCGTTGACGACGAAGTATACAGGTATTGCCGAAGCCTGTATGCTTTCCTTAAGGACAAAGAATACAGCAAGACGTTGTCGGTCATAGGAATTACCCCGGTGATCGCCCCCAAAGAACTGTATGAGCAGGGGTTGTGGAAAGAACATACAAAGGTCGTATCTCTGGGAGCGTGCGCGATCATCAGTATCAGAATGGATTTTGAAAGTTATTACGAGGCGGACAGCAGTGGGAAAATAGAACTGATCCGGGAAATGATTGTTAAGGCTGTCAGAAAGATAAAAGCAAAAGGTAAGTTTGACTGGGAAAGATTTAGGGACGATCTGATGAATTTTTCAGACTGAGACATTAGGAAACGTATGGAGGGCTTATGAAACAGGAAAGGGGCAGCAATGGATTCTACAAGTGAACTCGGCAGATGTTTTGAGCGGATTGGCGGTTACTGCAACAGTGCAGAATACGGGAAAGCGCGGGAAGAACTTGACAAAATCGAGCCATACTGCAAAACGCCTGCCGATAAGGCGCGTTTACACTATTCGCGCGGCTATATCAACTATGCGACGGTAAGCCAGCTTTCTGCCCTTCTGGAATATCGGAGAGGGCTGCGGGAAGATCCCACTGATCCCTTGAAACTGAAAAAGGATTGCAAATACGCCGTAAAACTGATCAAAAAGGAATATGCCGAGCTGCAAAGGGTAGCTGCGGATATCGTTAACATGATAAATCTGCGGTACCATGAGATTCCAGAGGAAAACAAAGCGGAAGTTGACGAGAAGACGTTTCAGCTGCTTTTGGGATTTCACCAGAGTATCAGACCGCCGCGTATTGACAATATCATTTTAGGATTTCCAAAAGAGGATATCTTCCTCGGATTCGGGGATTACTATGCGAAGCTCACAGGAGAAAAGCAGGAAGAGGCAAAACGATTTTTGGAAGAAGCATATCAGATTACAGACCGGGAAAGCTTTTTGGCGTGTATCCGCGACAATCCGAACCTGTATATAAACGGCTATATCGGCGATGCCATAGCGTACTTAAATGATGAATCAGCTTTTGCTGTCGATACACTGGATGAGGATGAAAAGCTGTGCTTTCTGGCTAAGGCGGAGTTTGTAAAGTCGTTTGCAAACTATCTGCTGGATGCAGGCGTCATTGTATGGGATATGAGTGATCTGCGCAATACAAAGTGGATGAAATAATCTGTAAGCCTGTCTGATCGGTCGGACGGTTATGCCGTCCGACCATTCTCATCATAATAGGAAATCAGTTGTTCCCGGCACCGCAGAAACAGTTTTCCGAGTTCCGGGTCAAAATGGGTTCCCAGCGATTCTTCTATGATCTGAAACGCGCTGTCGTAGTTCATGCTGTCCTTATAACAACGTTTGCTGACCAGCGCGTCAAACACATCCGCCAGCGCCATAATCCGTGCCTCCGGCGGGATATCCAGCCCGGCAAGGTGTTCCGGGTAGCCCTCCCCGTTCCATTTTTCATGGTGGTAGTGGGCAATGTTTTCCGCGATCTGGATAAAGGCTTCATCCTCCACGCCTTGCAGTACCTTTGCGACGATTTCCCCGCCTTTACCGGCGTGATCTTTCATTTCCTCAAATTCGTTCGGGGTAAATTTTCCCGGTTTTCGCAAAATACGGTCGTCTACAGCCATTTTTCCGAGGTCATGCATGGGCGCAGCTTTTGTCACGTAGGTGAGAAATTCTTTTGAAAATCCGTAGGCCGCCCCTGCGCGCTCCAGTTCTTTTGTGAAAATCCGTATGACTTCGCTGGTTCTCTTTACATGACCTCCCGTGCTGCTGTCGCGGCTCTCGATCATGTCAGCCATGCCGAGAAGCATTTTGTCCTGCATACTGCTTATATGTGCCGTCTTTTCTTCCACAGCCTTTTCCAGTTCTTCGTTGTAGTCATGTAAAAGGCGTATGTATTCCCTTCTCTGCGTCTCGTCCTGCAACTCCACCATAAGCCCGATTTTTCGCTTCCCGGCGCCATGGAATAGCGGTTTGATGGTGCAGCTTAATTCTTTGTCTTTCGTGAGGATATAGTAATTTTGTGCATTGTTATTCGGTGCCTTGTCAAGCCTTCTGGCAATATTTTCATACAGAAAGGGTGTCTCTTTGCTGATCGGGTCATCTATGCGGAGGTCCGCGATTTCGGGAAGATATTCTATCACTTTTTCATTGCAGCCAAGATACCTGTGTTGGTTGTCGAACACCAGATAGCCGTAGGTGCTGTGTTCTTCCAGTGCGTTTGCGATATTGTCAGAAACCTCATACATGCCGATCCGGCGGATCAGGGAGAGGATCAGTATCTCATCCAGCAGATAGACAAAAGTCATCCACTCGACCCGTGAATGCAGCATCCGCTCTCCGGCGTAAACGCCGACGGACACAATCTGGGCAAGGAAAAGCGAGAGGACGACTTTATAGGAAATTTTTTTCCGCTGGGAAAAGGAAGCTGCCAGTATCCACATGCCAAGCGCCATACAAAGAAGCACATAGACCGGGTAAAGGCTGTGCATGGGACCGTATTCTTTTTCCAGGAAGGATACGCCGTCTATCTGCATTAGGGAAATTCTGCTGTAAAAATCTGTCCGCAGGCCGACCTGAAAAGCGTAATAGATGACAACGGAGGCGAACAGGACGAGGAAGAGCAGCAGTACATGGTTTACCTGCCGGCGGCACAGATTTGCAATACTTACGAAAAGCAGAATGGGAACGAGCACGCCGCCCAGATAGACCAGATTATTGCCCCGGATGGCGTTTTCCAGAGAAGAGGACGTGCAGATCGAGTAGTAGCCGAAATTTCCGATAGAGATCGCCACAAAAAGGAGCAGATAATTGGTTATTTTCTGCTTTTGCCCAATTTTAACCAGCAGCATGAAAAAGATCACGGATATGATAAACGCGATACCATAAAGTGGAATAATCATAGGAAATGCCCCTTCTTTCTGACAAATGAAATTTAAAAACCTTCAACCAGTTTTATGCTATACAGCCGGCGTAAAAAAACAAGGCTTTTGGCAGGAACGTCAATTTTCTGGCAGAAACGTCAGCGAAAACAGAGGTGTGGAGATTGACAAAGGGCGGAGATAGCAAATATGATTAGAGTGAAAAATGTGTTGAAAAGGGGTGCATGGTGAGGCTGGCGTTTGTGGATGATGAGAAAGAATATACGATGGAAATGGAGAGGATCTGTCGGGAATTTGGTGTAGAGAACCACTGTGGGATCGAGACATTTTCCTTTACGGACGCGGCGGTTTTTCTGGACGCTTTCCGGGAGGGCGGCTTCGACATGGTTTTTATGGATATTTATATGGACGGTATGGATGGGGTTTCGGCGGCGGCAAGGATGCGTGAGCGGGATAAAAACTGTCTGCTTGTCTTTCTCACTTCCAGCGCGGAGTTTATGCCGGAGGCTTTTTCCTGTCATGCCTTTGAGTATGTGACGAAACCTTTTTCCGGGGAGCGCATTGCGGCTGTGCTTCGGGACGCCCTGAAGGTGCTCCCGGACACGGCAAGGTATATAGAAATTCAAAGCGACAGAAAAACGGTTCCTGTTTTGCTTGGCAGCATTGCCTATGCTGTCACGGATGCGCATTATCTGGAAATCGGAATGACGGACGGCAGTACGCTCCGCAGCCGCATGACGCTTGCCGCTCTCCTGGCACAAATAGGAGAGGACGCCCGATTTATTACGATAAACAAAGGAATTGTCGTGAACGCTGACTATATTCTGACATTTGAGGACAACTGCTGTATCATGGAAAACGGCATACAGTTTCCGGTCCGGGTGCGGGATTTCCTGAAAATTGAACAGACTGTGCGGAAGTATCATTTTATGAAAATACGTGAGCGTCAGTCCCTTTCGGCGGGGCGGCATGGAAAGAAGGAGGGCTGACTATGGATATGGAAAGGTGGCTGTCCGCGTGGCTGCAGCTGCTTGTGCTGTTTCCGGTGGCGGCATCCTGTTACCTTCCGGCAAAGAATCAGATGAGATACACGCCCCTGAAAACGGCAGGCATATGTTTTGCCCTGCTGTTTCCCTGTTCCCTGCTCGGCGCATGGCTGCATGGAACATTACAGGTCGGTGCAAACACCGTGTTTTTGTTGTGCCTGGTGCTTTTTTTCTTTTTGTACCGTTACACGCTGAAAACGGATCTGCCACGCGCCCTTGCCATCTTCGTGGGCGTCTGTGCGGTGCAGACTTTTCCGTTACAGTTTGCGTGTGCATTTGACGCATGGCTCCATCCCATGTCCGGGGCGGGGCAGCTCTCCCAAGAAGCGGCGCTGTTGCAGCTTATTCTGGCATGTCTGATGCCCGTTGCAGCGGCAAGACCCTCCCTGCGGTATTCTGCGTGGGCAGTTGACAATCTTGATATCCCTAAGGTATGGCATTCCGCAGTGGCGCTGTCTGCGGTGTTTCTTATTTTTAATGTGCTGGCTTTGCCGGATTCCTACAGTACGCTTTACACAGGGCGGATGTATACCTTGTTCCTTGTGTTTGAGAGCGGCGCGCTGTCGGTTCTCATCCTTATTTATCTCCTCTTTTATCGGGGAGCCAGACTGATCACGGAACATTCCAGGCTGAAAGAGCGCACCCAGCTCCTTGAAATGCAGGTGCATCAGTACCGCACACTACAGGATTATATGCAGCAGACCAAGAGAATGCGCCATGATTTCCGCCATCATCTGCGGCTGCTTTCCACCCTGGCGGGTAAGGGGGATCTGGAAGGCATTCAGACGCATCTGGCGGAATATGAAATCCAGCTGACGGAAAGTACACCAGTCAATTATTGCAAAAACAGTTCGCTGAATGCGTTGTTTGCCTATTACCGTGAAATGGCGGCACAGGAAGGCATACGCACGGATTTTCATATTAGTCTGCCGGAACCGCTTACAGTCTCCGAACTGGATCTGGCGTCCCTGTTCGGAAATCTGATGGAAAATGCCATCGCCGGATGCCGGACGCTGCCGGAGGCGGAAAGATATTTCTGTCTGACAGCGGAGGTGCGCCATAATAACAGTTTGTATGTGGTTTCCACCAACAGCTTCGACGGGACAGTCCGAAAGGGCAGGGACGGCTATCGCTCCACGAAACATGGCGGAAAAGGGACAGGGCTTGCCTCCATTGCCGCCATTGCTGAAAAGTATCGGGGGTCGGCGGACTTTTCCAACAGCGACAGGGACTTTTTTGCAGATGTGGCTATGAAAATCTGAGAAATGATTGTAGAATAGAGTCACAGCCAGGCTGTGACATGGCGGTTAGAGTGAAAGGCAATGGCAGGGAGAAAGAGGGAAATTTATGGAAAAGAAAACAAAACAGAATTTACTGATCGTGATCGTGGGGGTAGGATTGTTCGCGGCGCTGATGAATCTTCGCGCAGTCATTCTCTTTTTGGAAAAGGGAATAGGGATTATCCTGCCGATTATCGTCGGCGGCATACTGGCGCTGTTTATCAACGTGCCAATGACGGGTATTGAAAAGCGGCTCCGCAAGCTGCTGCAGAAAAGGAAAAAGCAGCCCTCCGACAAGTTTTACCGCATGTTTTCATTTCTGCTCACTTTTGTCTGTGTCGCGCTGGTGCTCACGCTCGTGTTCACCCTGCTCATACCCGAGCTTGTAAATTCCGCGAAAGGGCTTTATCTGCAAATAGAAGCGCGCCTGCCGGAGTGGATTGCATGGCTGGAGAGCCTTGACCCGGAGGCGGCATGGCTGGAGGATATGCTTGCGGACATTAATCTGGAAAAGATGATGCAGAATATCGGGGTTGGCGCCAATTTCTTTTTGGAGAGTGTGGTGAGCACGGTATCCTCCGCCGCGAGCATCGTGATTACGGCGGCTTTCGGGCTGATTATCAGTATTTATCTGGCGCTTGGAAAAGAGCAGATAGGCGGACACGCCAGAAAGCTGTTATATGCCTATCTGAAGCCGGCATGGGCGGAAAATGTACTTCATGTCAGCCGGACATTCAGCAGATGCTTTGCCAATTTCCTGTCGGGGCAGTGTACGGAAGCGGTGATTCTCGGGGTACTGATGTTTGCCGCGTTCACGATCTTTAGACTGCCGTACGGAAGTCTGGTGGGCGTATTGACGGCGGTCTGCGCGATTATCCCGTATGTAGGGGCTTTTCTGTCCGGCGCGGTCAGCGTGATTCTGGCTCTGCTGATCAGCCCTGCGCTAGCGGTCCGCTGTCTGATCGTCTATCTGGTCGTCCAGTTTGTGGAAAACCAGTTTATCTATCCGAGAGTTGTGGGCGGCTCGGTAGGGCTTCCGCCGCTATATACGCTCGTTGCGGCGATGATCGGCGGAAAACTTTTCGGGATTATGGGAATTATATTCTTTATTCCGATTATGGCGGTGGTGATTGAATTGGTGAAAGAGGATGCTGGGAATCGTTTGAGCCGCAAGGGGAATCCTGTCATATAAAATCTTTGTAGTCATATGAATAGGGTAACATGGTTATCGGTGATTATATTTGATTCAGAATCAAATGTGGTCACCGTCTTTTATATGGAATTTGTTATAATAGAGCGAAAAAGAATTTATAGAGCTTGGCAGCATTCTTCGCTGAGAGGGAGGTATCAATGAGGTATGTAAATGCAAACGATGTTCTGCCTGTGGACCTGCTTTTTGCGATTCAGACATATTATCAGGACGGCTATCTGTATATAACAGTATGCAAGGTATTTGTGTCCTGCGAAGCGATGGTTTTTCACATGTCACGGAACGGGATTTTGATCTCATTCTTTCCAATCCCCCTATCATGCGGATTTTGGCGTGCCGAAAAAGTTCATAGAAGAAGGATTCCGTCATTTAAAGATTGGCGGCAGTATGGTCATGGTCACTAAAAGGTAAGATTGGTACAAAAATAAGTTGCAGTCTGTGTTCAGCGGGGTTAAAGTGATAGAAGAGGGCGGGTATTATATTTTTATCTCGCAGAAAAGGGAAGTTCGCAAAACGAAAGAGTTTTTTTGCAATTTCAAGTTCTGATCTCAGCTTCATTTTAAATTTTACACAGATTTTACATAGACCATCTTTTAGATTTTACATAGATCAGATAGCATTTGATTATAGGAAAATTCTTGGGAGGATTATAGTCAAATGGATATCTTTGGATTGCTGACAATGATTGGCGGGTTGGCATTATTTCTATATGGAATGAAAACGATGGGAGATGCCTTGTCCAAGATGGCAGGCGGCAGGCTGGAGCAAGTACTTGAGCGTATGACGAATAATCCTGTGAAGGCTGTCCTGCTTGGGGCAGGTGTGACAGCGGTGATTCAATCTTCTTCCGCGACAACGGTTATGGTAGTGGGTTTTGTTAATTCTGGCATTATGAAGCTGTCACAGGCAGTCGGCGTGATTATGGGTGCAAATATCGGTACGACAGTTACCTCGTGGATTCTGAGCCTTTCCGGTATTGAAAGTGGGAATTTCTTTGTAAAACTTTTGAAACCCTCGTCTTTTTCCCCGGTATTGGCACTCATTGGTGTGATACTGGTGATGTTTATCAAAAATACGAAAAAGAATGATGTGGGAACAATTCTGATTGGGTTTGCAGTGCTTATGTTTGGAATGGAAAGCATGAGCAGCGCTGTAAAGCCGCTTGCAAATGTACCGGAATTTACTGCGCTTTTTACGGCGTTTGAAAATCCCGTTTTAGGTATGATAGTCGGAGCGGTTTTGACTGCAGTGATTCAGAGTTCTTCTGCTTCTGTCGGTATTTTGCAGGCGATGTGTGCCACCGGAAGCGTAACGGTGGGAGCAGCGTTTCCGGTGATTATGGGGCAAAATATAGGAACCTGTGTCACAGCGTTGCTTTCCGGTGTCGGGGCAAACAGGAATGCAAAAAGGGCATCTTTGGTACATCTTTATTTTAACCTGATAGGTACATTAGTGTTTATGGCAGTATTTTATGCCGTGAATCATTTTGTACAGTTTGCTTTTTTGTCGGATACGGCAAATGGTGCAGTCATTGCAGTGATACACAGCTTGTTTAATATTGCCTCGACGATCGTGCTGCTTCCGGCTTCTGAGCTGCTGGTAAAACTCGCATATTTTACCATTCCTCAGTCAGAGGATGAAACACTGGAAACGCCAGGGAAAATACTGGACGAAAGGTTTTTGGAAAGACCCGCGTTTGCGGTTGCACAATGTAAAAATGCGGCGTGTGATATGGCGCAGCTTATCTTAAAGGCAATGAGTTTATGTGTATTAATACAGGAAAAATATGATGAAAATGCAGTGCAGACGATTATGGAAATTGAGCAGGAGGTGGATGCCAGGGAAGATGAGTTAGCGTCCTATCTGAAAAAACTTTCCACAAAGCCGCTCTCTGAAGGGGACAGTAAAACCATCAATAAATTTGGCAGGTGCATTACGGATTTTGAAAGGATATCTGATTATACAAAGGGCATCGCGTTCGCACAAAAGAAGCTGTATAAAAGCAAAGAAAAATTCTCAAGGAAAGCCACTGCCGAAGCAAGGCTGATCTATGAGGCGACCCTTGAGATCGTGGAATGTACGGTTTCCGGTTTTATACACGGGGACAAAGAGATGGCGTTTCGTATTGATCCGCTTGCCGATGTGATTAGCCGGGTAAAAAAGGATATCCGAAAAAACCACAGCAAGAGACTGGAAAAGGGGAAGTGCTCTGTGGAACTTGGCATGGCGCTTACAGATATGGTCACTTCCCTGGAGCGTATTGCGAAGCATTGTTCCAACATAGCGGAGGAGCAGATGGCATCCGAAACAGACCAGCACGCATTACATCAGTATGCACGGAATATAAAAGAGAGGAACGTGTTGTATAAGGAGCTGCTTGAAGGATATACAGAAAAATATTCGTTAGAAAAAGTTTGAGGAAACTTGAATTAGAACTGTGTTCAGGCACGGTTTTGCATAAGTGAGCATGATTTAAGGAGTTTCACAAAAAGGAGTTAGTGCTTATGTCATTAATCTATATTTTGGAAGATGATAAAAATATTCAGGAAATAGAAAGTTATGCCATAAAGGGACACGGATATGATGTACGCGTGTTTGATGATGCGGAAGCATTTGACAGGGGAATGCAGGAAATGAAGCCGGATCTATTGCTCCTCGATGTCATGCTGCCAGAGGAGGATGGACTGTCTATACTGAAAAGGCTCCGCGCAAATAATGATACAAAAGAAATGCCTATTATACTTGTGACAGCGAAAGATTCAGAAATAGATACCGTCAGGGGACTCGATCTGGGGGCTGATGACTACATTACAAAACCATTTGGCGTGATGGAACTTTTGTCACGCATCAAGGCGATTATGCGGCGCATCAAACCGATGAGCGATGATGTGGCGTTAAAATATAAAAATATATATCTGGATCAGGACAGACGGCTCTGCCTTGTGGATGGGGAAAACGTGGAACTGACATTCAAGGAATATGAGCTGCTCCGGCTGTTTCTTTCCAATCTGGGTATTGTACTGACAAGGGAAATAATCATGGAAACTGTATGGGGGACGGATTTTGCAGGGGAAAGCAGAACCGTTGACATGCATATCAAAACACTCCGTAAAAAGCTGAAAGAAGCGGGCAGCCTGATTATTACTGTGAGGAATGTGGGGTATAAGCTGGAATGAGACAGAAGATAAACAGACGATTCACCAGCATTGCACTTTTTTCCGTTGTGATTACCACGATTTTTATGACTGCGGTGTTCTATTCACAGTTAAAAAAACAAGTTTTTTCTGACCTTGCGGTTGTGGCAAACATATTGATTGATGAAGGCTCCTACGAGCGAAAAATAGACAATTTAAGAATTACATTGATAGATGCAGACGGTAAGGTTTTGTTTGATTCTTCGGTAGATGGGCAGTCGCTTGCAAACCATCTGGACAGGCCGGAAATTGTGGAGGCGATCTCTTCCGAAGTCGGTATGGGAATAAGAAAGTCAGGCACCCTGTCGGAGAACGTATTTTATTATGCAAAAAAACTGGATAATGGGCAGATACTCAGAGTGGGAAAGGAGGCGCACAGCGTTGTGGCTGTTTTTTTGTCGGCCCTTCCAATGGTGTTGACAACGGCAATGTTTCTTGTGATCATCTGTATGATGGTGTCGCACTACATTACTTCTGCCATTGTGAAACCGATTGATGAAATGGCAGGGGATATGGAACATATTGATGAAGGGAAAAGTTATCCGGAGCTAATCCCGTTTACAAGAAGAATCCGCTTACAGCATGAGGAAATCCTATCGGCAGCAAATATAAGACAGGAATTTACCGCCAATGTAAGCCACGAATTAAAAACACCTCTTGCGGCGATATCAGGCTACGCAGAGCTGATGGAAGCAGGACTTGTAGATGAAAAAGAGATTAAGCGCTTTTCGGGGGAAATCCGTAAAAGCGCAGCAAGGCTGCTTACCCTGATCAATGACATTATTAAGCTCTCACAATTAGATGCAGGAAATGCAAAAGATATTCTTGATGTGGTAAATTTGGCACAAATTACAAAAGAAAGTGTGGAAATGCTCTCTTTTGGAGCAGCGAAAAATGGCATTGATGTAATGTATGAAGGAGATGACAGGGCTGAGGTCCATATCGGAAAGGAACTTGCACAGGAGCTTACCTACAATTTAATTGAAAACGCCATTCGATATAACAAACCGAACGGCAGCGTGACTGTAAAAGTGCAAAAAGAGGGAACGCAGATTATCTTTTCGGTAGAGGATACCGGTATCGGCATTCCGCTGGAGCATCAGGAGAGAATTTTTGAACGCTTTTACCGGGTGGATAAAAGCAGGTCGAAGGAACTTGGAGGCACGGGACTTGGACTTGCAATTGTAAAACATATCTGTAATCTGACAGATGCAGATGTGCATCTGGTGAGTAAGCCCGGAGTCGGAACGAAGATATTTATTGTTTGGGGCAGGGGCAATGCAAACTTAGGTGTGAGGGTCAAATGAACATGCAAGCATGTTCGCTTGATCCATGGAGGCAAAAATGTCAATCTTGTAGTTATCTGGGTGGAGATATCCCCGTAAGTTGTACATGAACCATAGAGGCAGAAGGCAGTACACGGATGTGTACAGGTGCTTTCTGCTTTTTGTATTTTTGGCAGTATATTACAAAAAATGAAAGGAATGTGATTCACATAGATGCAGGTCGTGTTGTCTGGCAGCTGAATATATCTGTTGGATACCTCGATCAATATGCAGAGATAGAAAAGAATATGACAATGCGGTCTTTTTTGAAATCAGCATTTTCAAGGCTATACCAACTTGAAAGAGAAATGGCAACTTGAGCGAATGGAGAAGATGGAGGTTTATAGCAAAATCAACCTTAGATAAAACCGGATAATAATAACCTACCGATAAACCCTTTACTAAAAGGTGTTGGGAAATGGAAATAAGGCGTTATCTCTTTTTGGCCTAATGCCTCCATGCAGCCTATTGGAACGCTAAGTGGCGGTGAGCAGGCTAAAGATGCGCTAAAAACTGCATTGGTGGAATTTGCTGGTATAGTTCTTCTTGTTTCGCATGAAGAAACATTTTATAGAGTGCCTTTCAAAACAAAAAATTTGCGATTCACGTAGCCAGATTAACCATTCACGAAGTAGACGTTAGAAATCGCCCTTATTTTTCCGATAAGTTAGTTGAGGACTGGAGGTGGCAGAAACGATAAAAATTGCGGTGTGTGATGATGAAAAAAATATAAGGTCTTACCTTGTTTCGCTCATCAAAAAGCAGGGCGGGGAGTGCGGCATCACGGAATATGCCTCTGCCGATGCGTACCTTTCGGACGGTAAGGAGCATGACATTATTTTTCTGGACATAGAGATGGGAGGCTCCGGCGCAGGTCTGGACGGCATGGGACTGGCAAGGCATATCCGGGGCATGGAGGCGCAGAAACAGCCCATCATCATTTTTGTGACAGGGTATGAAAAATATGTGTATGACGCATTTGACGTAGGGGCGTTCCAGTATCTGGTAAAGCCCGTAGACGAAGCTTTCCATGTTCCTTGTTTTGTGGGCGGCGGCTTTCAGGGAGAAAAAATCAAAATCGGCGGTGTAAATATAAAAGTGAAAGGGGATGTGTTCCATGTGACAGTCATGCTGCAGCAGGGGGAGACGGGAGAAGATAAGTAAATGGTTATGCATGAAATGAAACTCGAAAATAGATTAAAGTGGAGGATTAAAAAATGGCTATCAGTGGAGTAGGGCAGAATTTTTATCGGAACAATGTGGAAACAAAGGGGAACACGAAAAATGTGAACAATACGGAAAAGTTCGCACTGGAAAAAACAGGCAGTACACGGGAATTATCGGAAGCGGAAGAAATGGGGCTGTTTAAGAAGGAATTTTATGCAGAACTTGATAGAATACCACGAGACAGAACCATAGCAAATGTAGCAGTTAATATATCGGAGGAAGCATTTAAAAATATGAAAGCTGATCCAAAGTATAGGGAACAAATGTTGTCTGTAATTAGGCGTGATATGACTGGCTCTGTCGCTCCGGCTCCAGACTGTTCTTTGGTGATTACGGTAGGAGCCACAGCCAAAGATTATAGGGCAGATGGATGGTCTGTTAACAATGATTCAGAGTTTTATGCACGTTCTCAGGACAGCTTTTTTAAGAAAACAAGCGGGCAGAAAGACAGGAAGAAGGAACTGCTGGAAGAATATCTGGAAAAGCGGGCGCAGGCTAAGAGACAGCAGCAGGAGATGTTGGATGAAAAGGTTGCAAAGGCGGAGCAGGAGAGAAGCAGGCTGGCAAAGGCATGGGCTGGTGAAAGGCAGATGGCGGCGGCATCCAATGCTTATGATGCAAATGTCATGACTGAAACAGCGGCAGGCGGAGATACGCTGCTTGGTTAATGAAGGGCATCATGCCCGGACTTACCATAAGGGGGCATGGGCGGTTCCGAATGTCAGATGAGCCGCCGTTACGATATGTATAATAATTTTAGCAATCAGGAGGACAAAGACTATGGCAATGGAAATTACAAACAATTACAATAACTATGCGGCAAATTACGCTGATACTACGAAAAATTAATGCGTGTCAGCAGAATACCGGCATTGCTGATTACCGCAATGATGATTCCAGCGATCAGCGGATGCACCACACAGGGAAGCCCCGCCCCGGATGCCGCGCATCAGATTGAGGATGGCGGTCCGGCGGTCTATGATGACGACCCGATAGCGGTGGAGCCGCAGCTTGACGAAGATGAGCTGGACGGGGATTCGGATGAATCCAACGTGCAGGGGGAGATCATTTCGGCGGAACCGCATAAAGGGAGTGCGGATTGAAAAAAGTATTTACTGGATTTATATAGAATTTCGACAGAACGGCAAACATAATGAGTCAAAACAAAGAAAAGGAGAGTGCAGATTATGAATATAGATTACAGCCAGTTTTACAGAGGGACAACAAATATCCCATCATATGGAAGCGGTGCGTATAAGAAGGACACCCTTGTAAAATATGAGTTCAACACCACGGATGAACATGGCAACAAGGTCATGGATAAAATGTCGAGGGAGGAAACCCTGCAGGCGATGAAGGACATCCGTTCACAGTATGGGGACAGCGTTATCGTGGAATTTTCGGGAGACGGCATGGCGGCCCTTGCGGAGGGCAGGAAGGGCTGGATGGTGCCGGAAGATAAGGAAGCAGTGGAGGCAAGAAATGCGGCATTCCAAAAGGATATCGTGCAGGTTGACAAGTCTTTAAATAATCTCCCGGCATATTCGGAGATGTATGGCGCAGACAAGGCGGTTGCGTCCGCACTGGAGAACTGCAGCAAAGAGGAGCAGGGATTTGTGTATGACATCATCCGGCAGAATTTCCTTGTCGGGAACAGCGGCTCCATGACGGAAGAGGAGCGGCAGGCGAACATATCGCTCGGCATGAAGAAAGCGGAATATGCGGCAGAAAACTTTATCCCAGAGGACAGCAGGGATGGGTTTCTGGAGGCAATGGAATCCATTGCGAAACTGGCAAGTGCGGGAAAAGCGGACAGTAACGGAAATATGGATTACGGTGTGGCGAAAGGCAGGTATCTTGGGCATGGGAGCAATCTTGTCCAGACCACAAACGCGCTTGACATGATGCGGACGATGGACAAAGACGCATACGCAGAGTACCAGAAGATGGGGGAAAAAGATGACGGCGGGCTTAGTTCGTTGAAATACCTTACAAACTGGTATGCGAGCGCGGTAAAGAAGAATCCCTCGATGGTTGATAATTACGAAAAGCAGTCGGAGGAATATGTGGAGAAGAATGTGAAAAATCAGAAACTGGATAAGACTTTCGCAGGATTAAAGACGGGAAGCAAGGCCGCTTTCTTTGAAAGCCTGAGAATGTTCCAGAGCAGCAATCCCAATTTCCTCTCATCCATCATAAACCGGGAGCTTGCATCGAAGTTTTGGGGATTTTAGGGTTATGGAGGAGATGGCAGATCGGGGGAGATATAATATTGAAAACGATGGAGGATTTGAAATGGGAGTTAATTCAGTAAATGACGCAGGATCCGCATATGGAGCGGCTTTCAGAAATAAGCCAATATTTTTTATGACGGGAAAAGAGACAGAGGCGTTTTTTGACGGGAAGATGCGCAGGAACATGGAGCTGCGGGAGGACACCTGCACCCTCAGCAGCAATAATACATACCGCAGGCAGCATACCACTTATGAGGTTTCCGATAAGGACAAAGGCAGCACATTCCTGGATTTGAATTTTCTGATCAAGGACGAGACCAGCAGCCTGAAAGGGAATCTCAGTGATGATAAGGATGTGGATTTCTATAACTTTTCCATCCCATTTATGAACTTCCAACGGAATTACTTTGGTGTTGAAGCTTACATTGATATGCCGGAGGGCTGTGATTACGACCTTACCCTGTATGACGAATACGGCAACCAGGTGGGGAAGGCAGAGTGGGACGGAGAGGGGCGGAAGAAGCTGACCGTCCCTAATTGGGATATCAATACCAGTAAATACTGCCTCAAGTGTAACGCAGCACTTTGTAGTAGACGAAAAAAGCATTTTATTTTCGGCAGTATAAACACCATTACCGCACTTTCTTTTCGCTGACCGCACGCTGCTGTAAACGAAACCGTTTGGTCAAATCGAAACCGTTCCGCTTGAATTGTGTGTACAATAATGCCGCTGGCAGCATGCGGATCAGATAAGCGGGGCAGCCAGGAGGCAGGGGCTTGAATTGTCTGAAAAATATATCAGGTACAAAAAAGGGGTTCCGGCACAATTGTGCCGTTTTCATATACAACGGGTAAGAAAAAGGCCGCATACACAGATGCACACGGCCGATTCCTGCCCTTTTTAAGAATTGTTCCCTGCTTTGAAACACTTCAAAAAACAGGTATTTAACGAATAGATGGATGGTGCGCCGGGGCAGTGTTACCTGAAAACCTCAAAGCTGCTGGTTATTGACAGCCGCAAGGATGGTCTCCGGGTCAATGACCTGTTTTTCTGTCTGTTCACCGATGATCAGGGCATCCGTCATCAGGTTGTCGATCATGCGGGCATTGCCCTGTG